>ERZ1645187.1082-NODE-1082-length-25681-cov-29.186139_pt1 | contig 25681 bp, 23 predicted proteins | sample MGYA00575352_ERZ1645187 | MGnify/ENA primary metagenome ERZ1645187 (study PRJEB40837, sample SAMN11349314) | freshwater sediment metagenome | isolation source: river sediment | host: Sediment | place: India: Wazaribad , New Delhi | collected 2017-02-21 ...
ATTAACATCAGTCTGTCTTCTGGATTTTCCGGCAACAGCACTTTTATCCTGTTTGCTTTTTCTGAAGAAAGCAAATTACAACCTTCGTGAGCTGATAGGGAGGAGGAAAAAACAGTCAATAAGAGCGTTAAAAAAAATATTTTTTGTAAGAAATAACATTTATATATATTATAATTGTTTCGTAAAATTTGTAGCATACTCTGGGTTTTAGGGTGGGTTTTTATAAAAATTATAACGTTAAAAATCAATTCTTGATGATTTTGAAAGATTGGTTGCCTATTCTCAGATAGTACATACCATTTTCATAATACTTGAAATCGACTTTCTGTGTGTTTTCTGTGCGAGGAGCAGAATATATTTGCTGTCCGTTGACGTTGTAGACATCTATCTGCTGCTGATCTTGCTGAGAAACATCACTGTTACTTTTAACCCATACCTCCCCTACTGTAGGATTCGGATAAACGGTAATTTCATTTTCCGTTGTCGTATTGTTATCTAAATCATTAAACCTTACATATACTACTGATGAATATTCAAATTTTCCATCAAAATCTACTTGTTTAAGTCTGTAGTAATTGATACCTTCTAGCGGTTGTTCATCAATGTGTGCATATTGTTGTAACTGGTTGCTGTTTCCTTTTCCTTCCACTATACCAATTACTTCCCACACAGTGGCATCAGCGGAGCGCTGTACTTCAAAATAGTTATTGTTAAATTCAGATGCTGTTGACCAATTCAACTGAGTAGTATTGTTTTCGAGCGCCTTTCCTGTGAAAGATACTAATTCTACCGGCAAAGAAGAAGCCTGTATAATGATTGGATAATCTTCCACTTCGCCGGATCTGGAATATCCGTTACCTGTGCTTATTTCTGTAACGTCTGAAGCTATTCTGAGACGGATGTATGAATTACCAGCTGCACCTGCTGTTAATCCGGTCCAGGTCACCACGACAGAAGTTGCTCCATTTGGAACTACCACTAACTGAGAACGTTCTCCCACGTCATTGAAATCGCCGTCCACATTAAAATCAATGTATGCATACATGTATGCGTTGGCACCTGTCGCGTTTCTCACACTAACAGGTACGGAATAGGAGGCATTAGAGGCAGATATAGGATTAGATGTGAAATAGCTAGGGTTTACACCATCTTCATCGTTGCCGGTTGCTGTTATTTCATTGTCATCAGCCAAGGCATCTGAACTATAAAAACTTTTCATTTCATAGTCAACACGAGTACCAATCATCAGGTTTGGTGAAACTCTGAATACATGGGAAGCATAGCCATAGGAAGAAGGTGCATCTCCATAATCATACGGATATTTAAATGACTCCGCTCCGTCAGTAATTAATCTGTTTGCATCAATTCCTGAATAATAGATTCTAGGACCAAAAGTGCCTGTTGTTCTATTATACTGCTGATAATAAAAACCTGGTCTTACACTGAAAATATTTCCTTCATAATCCAAAGATGCCTGAGACAAAGTATCCGGAGAATAAGAATATCCGGCTTCTTTTGTTTGCAGATTCAGATTAAAATGCTCTAAAGCTGTTCCGGGCGCATGGTCAGAAGCACCATTGAAATTGAATAAAACACCATCTTCCAATACGAAATCACCCCAGTCATATAAGATATCAACGCCTCCGCCTCCGGTTGAAACAGCACTGTTGGCACCCCAAAATCTGCTGGCTCGAATGGCCGCACCTGTGATAGTGTCTATATCAATTCGATAAACTGCAACCGGAGTTCCTACAAGTAAATCGTTATCTGTCCCTAAGAATAAATAGCCGTCATAGAAACTGGCACCACCTGTTGCCAGACCATACGTGAATGTCTGCATCCCTAATGTGTTAACATCATTAATAAATGTAGACTTTACACCTGTCTTTACATCATATTTATAGACAGATCTGTTGGAAGCAGACCTAGCACTATTACAATAATATATCACTTGCTTATATGGATCATATGCCATCGTATTAATCCTGTTCATAGTAGGATCAGAAAATAGTTCCATAGCGGTATTGTCCAGTTTATTTACAACATATACTATACTATCATAAGATACTAACATATGCGTAGGCTGACCTGTTTCAGGCGCAGATATTGATTGATAATCTGTAGACCATGTACTATTGGTACACGCGGATATGTCTGATATATATATAGCATCAGAGCCTGATGATTTTGTAAATCTAAGCGACATTGTTTTAACCGGTCCGGCTACTGTCACGTTTATTGCACCTGCATTGCTGTTAGTCCCAGGGGTACCATTGTAAAAGTACGTTGGAGCAGTGGCTGTGCCTCCAAGTGTTCCCAATGTACCTCCAGCAGCTCTGGCCAACGTGACATTTATGGCACTACCTGCCGCATTGGTTGCTGTTGGCCGGAACGTATGACTATAGTCTATATCATAGACGGTAAATCTTAAATTTTGAACCGGTTCTAAAAAAGTAAATGTTACCGTTCCATTAGTACCTATCGTAAATTTGGCATCATTTCCTGTTCCAAAACTTCCCGCATCACCAGTATGCTCGTTTACAACACCATTAAAAGTTGCAGCTGAGTTAGGAGAAGTCCATGTCATATTCATGGTATTCTTGCCCAACATGTAATTAATACCTCTGGCTGGTAAATTGGAATTTCTGTAATACTGATAATCCCAGTTAATAGCAACCTGTGATAATCCCACTCCGCATTGAGCAAAGGAATCTGTGTTATAAAGCGCTGAACTAATCAGGCTTATAATCATCCAAATGGTGTGTAAAGAAATTTTCATCGGTTTGGGGGTTTATGTTTTTACAAATTATTTTTCAACAAAAATTCACCTATATAAAATATATAAGATGAAAGTAAATTTAAAACATAAAACCTTGGATGTATTCTTTGAATTGTTGATCAAAGAGGAATAGTCAAATCAATTATTATGATTTGAAATCATAAATCTAAAATAAGATTTTGAATTTATACCATTTAACATATTAGGGTTTTATGTTAAGGTAAAGTTAGCAAAAAAGAAAAACAGGTCGCATCCCCAAAAATGGTGATATTTATAAAATTTTGTTAATTTCCGAGCCGATTTTTGTGGAAAAGTGCACTAATTGATTTATATCAATTAGTTATAATTATATTACTTAAAAGCTATTTATTTCCTCCGGGTTTACTTTTATTACCTGGTGTTAATATACCGGAAACATCTGTAGCGGGTACTTTGGAAGATGGTGACAAGGGCGAACTGTGAACCGGAACGGAAAAATCGAGCGGAATGGTTTCCTCTGCATCCCAGTTTTCCTTAATAATGATAGGTTTAGTAACTTTGTATATTTTTTCAGGTAATGTCTTTAAGGCGAAGTTACCGGAATTCCATCTTCCGTTTTCATTCAGATCTTCCACCGCTTCCACGGTAAACATGCCGGCAGGCAGCCAACCATAGTCAATTTGAACGGCCTGAGAATCGCGTAAAATATGGCGATGCAGGGCTTTCCCCGAATTATCTTTCAGAATCGCGATATATTGCGTATTTTTTTCAGGTAACTGATACGTTATCAATAACTTACCGCATTTTTTGCGCGATACTGCCGAAAACGAAAATTCCTGCTTTTTGGCATAATTTCCGCTCAGATCCGACAAGGCAGAGTCGAGCAGCACAAGTTTGTACATTTGCTCTCCTTTCCAGTCTGCCGAGATGGAATAGGTCACCCAGTCGTCTGCACGTGAAACACTAAAAGGCAAAACTGTTCCGGAAGTGTCAGTCAGCAGTATCCGTGATGTATCCACCGGCGACAACGAATAAAAAACGGAGGTGAGTTGTAAAGGTGTTCCTTCAATTACGCGCAGATTTTTATAAGCCATGGTATCTGTAAAAAACGGAATGGGAGCTCCGAACCGACGACTTTCCGCCCGCACTTGCAACGAGTCGAGCAGCTGGTTTTTATTGCGGATATACAATGTGTAGGTGCCGGTATCTGCCTGCATGCCTGGAAAATATATCATCAACTTTTTGGCGTCTTTCATCGGAAAAGCGACGGGTTGAACCGGAGACAGTGTATCCTGCAAAGTGACGGAAAACTGGTCTTGTGTGGCGGAAATCTCCTTATTCCATTCTATCTGCAGGCGTCCTCCTTTTATTACCCGGTCATAAGCCACGATGCGCCAGTTCATTTCTTCCGGCAAAAAAAGCTCCAGTGAAAGGGTGTCTATACTAGCAGACAAATACAAAATACTATCGGAAAATGCGATAGCTTCAGTCGGTAAGTCGTAGTAATAATTGTTGTTTTTGTCGCTCAAACCATACACGCGGTAGTTTCCTTCCTTTACATGGTCCAGCTGAAAACTTCCGTCCGACTGGATTTTGCTGATATAAAAAGGTCGTTTTTGCAAAAAAGCACTGTCTTCCATGTCTTTGTAGAGCAGCACGTAAGAATTTTCCGGAACACTTTCGAGAGTGGTGTGCACGGTGCCCTTCACCTGCAGGGAATCTATGTAAGAACCGGTGGAAAAAATGTACTTGAAATCGGGCATTATATTGCCTTCATTATTGTCTTTGATATTGTCTCCAAAGAAAAAACTATAGGTGGTATTGCTGTCAAGGGCTTGTTTCCATTTGATAGAAAGTTCATTTCTGGCGATGGAAATATTGGGAAAAGGCTCTATTGACGGGGAAATAATGACCTGATTTTTGGCATTCTGTAAAGGCTGTATCCACTCGTCAAATTCAATTTTTATTTCCTTTTTCTGGAAATTGGTAGTCCCCGAAGGTGGCATAAAAGCAACCGCTTTCGGCGGCGTTTTGTCTCGATCGCCACCGGTAGGCGATGCAATCTGCGCGCAGGAAATGACCATGCTGCTGATCAGAAAAGCAGCAACACAGCGGATGTGGGATAAGTTGATTCTGAATTTCTGACGCATGAACAAGGTTTTACATAAAGAATTAGCGACCCAGGTAAACCATGAGCACAGAAATATCTGCCGGTGAAACACCCGACACCCTGCTGGCTTGTCCGAGCGTTTGCGGGCGAATTTTGCTTAATTTCTGGCGGGCTTCCATACTGAGTGAAGGCAGACTCATATAGTCAAAATCATGCTTCAGCGGGATATTTTCTATCTTATCCATCTTCTTCACCTGATCCTGTTCTTTCTGAATATAGCCTTCATACTTGATGGAAATTTCCGCCTGTTCCAGCATTTCTTTTTCATAGTGGCCCAATTCCTGGTGTACGGCCGGCACATTTTCCACCATATCGAGCAGGCTGATTTGCGGTCGTGTGATAATCTTTTCCAGCTTCATTTTGTGTATCAAAGGAGTCGTTCCCTGTTCTTCCAGGTAACTGTCAATATCGGAAGGCTGCACGCTGTAGTCTTTGGCAAACTGAATGATTTCGTTGGTTTCTTTCAGTTTCTTTTCCACGCGATCCATGCGTTCCTGTTCGGCAAATCCCATTTTGTAGGATAATTCCGTGAGTCGCAGGTCCGCGTTATCCTGGCGCAGCAGGATGCGGAATTCGGCACGGGAGGTAAACATGCGATAAGGCTCTTCTGTGCCTTTATTCACCAGGTCGTCGATTAATACACCAATATAGGCTTCGGAGCGACCGAGAATCAGCGGTGCTTCCTCTCTGGATGCTTTGTGGGCGTTAATACCGGCCATCATTCCCTGACAGGCCGCCTCTTCGTAGCCGGTGGTGCCATTGATCTGACCTGCAAAAAAGAGGTTTTTAATCGCTTTTGTCTCCAGCGACATATTCAGCTGGGTAGGCGGAAAATAATCATATTCTATGGCATAACCCGGGCGGAACATTTTCACGTTCTCAAATCCGGGAATTTCTTTCAGGGCTTTGTACTGCACATCTTCCGGCAGCGAGGTGGAAAATCCGTTGACATAAATCTCTACGGTATTCCAGCCTTCAGGTTCTACAAAAATCTGGTGGCGGTTTTTGTCTGCAAACCGGTTGATTTTATCTTCTATGGACGGACAATACCGCGGACCGAGTCCCTGTATTCTTCCCTGAAACATCGGCGATTTCTCGAAGCCCGTTTTCAGGATATCATGTACGGTATCATTGGTATAAGTAATCCAGCAACAGCGCTGTTCCTTCGGTTTTTCAATATTTTTATAAGAGAAACCCACGATATCGGCATCCCCTTCCTGCACTTCCATTTTGCTGTAATCCAGGCTGCGGCCATCTATGCGGGGCGGCGTACCTGTCTTCATACGGCCACTTTCCAACCCCAGCGACACCAATTGTTCGGTAATTCCTTTGGAGGCTTTCTCACCTGCCCTTCCGCCGCCAAATTGTTTTTCACCGACATGGATAATGCCATTCAGGAAAGTCCCGTTTGTCAGTACCACGGCTTTGGAGCGAATCTCCAGTCCCATGCCGGTTCTGATACCCACGACACGGTCGTTTTCCACCAGCAGTTCGTTGACCATATCCTGCCAGAAATCAATATTGGGTGTATTTTCCAACATCTCTCTCCACACCAGATGAAACATCATACGGTCATTTTGCGTACGCGGACTCCACATGGCGGGACCTTTGGATAAGTTGAGCATCCGGAACTGGATCATGGACTTATCGGAAACGATACCGGAATACCCACCCATGGCGTCTATTTCGCGTACTATCTGACCTTTGGCCACGCCACCCATGGCAGGGTTGCAGGACATTTGTGCGATGGTCTGCATGTTCATGGTAGCCAACAATACCTTACTGCCCATTTTAGCAGCAGCTACTGCCGCTTCACAGCCTGCATGACCGGCACCCACTACAATTACATCATAAGATTGAAACATAGAACAAAGATAGAGATTAGTCGTGAGTAGTGTGTAATGGGATAGAGATTTTTATATTGCCAATCTGTGCCTATTCACAAAATAATAAACATGTGCAAAATATGGGTGTGGATGCTGCGTGCATAAGTTCCACGTGAAACAATGTTCATTCACAGAATGAAAGAATAAATAACGCTGTGTCAGGTAAAAAGTCGACTTAAACCGATACTAGTCCACAAAATCATCCACAATGTGAAAACAGAAAAGTGGATAGCAAGAACGGAATATATTAGAGCGATAAAATACCGGGGTATATTAAACCTTATCATTGCCAATTGGTGAGTTATCCAACCTTCATCCACAAATCGATGTGCATAACAACAACAGATTTGTTTCACGTGAAACAAAAAAGCGAACCCAAATGGATTCGCTTATGTATGCTGGAAAAATGCTAAGATTTAGAAAGTCGGACACAACAAAGGAGAGTATTGTTTCTTTCTGTCCAATGGTTTTCCGGTGTAGATAATAGAGGCTTCAATAGCACCGTAAGATTTGACAGCCTTACTCAAATCCTTTTTCACAGTGGCATCATAGCTCAGACCAATTTGAATACCGGAGAAAGAAACACCTACGGAAGTGATGATGGCGTTTAAAGCTTTATCATTGCTGACTTCTTTGTTTCTGCCGCCGCCGTCAATCCAGATACCGGCGGATACAGCCGTGCGATATGGATCTTTTTTACCGGAAAGATTGATAGATGCAGATGTACCGGCAATCCACTGTTGTGCTTCTGCCTGACGCATGTACATCCCGTTCGGGGAAATCAATACGACCTTATTAATATCAATCAGCAAACCGGCATGAGCATTAAAGCGCATCGCTCTTTCATTATCCGCTTTGAAAAATGAATCCTTTGGTTTGATGATATTAAACATAGATAAACCGGCATAAGCACCTATTGTCTTGGTGAAATTAGACGACCAGAATAAACCCAGGTGCATGTTTGGTTTGATGTATTTCTGATTATCAAACGTCTCTCTGTTGCTCAGATCTAAATCAAATCCGGTACCGGTAAACTGAGAAGCGAATGCCAGATTGCCTAAATCGAGGGAACGCTGAATGAAACCCACCTGAGTACCAAAACTCAGATAGTGGTTTTTATTCATGCCTAAACTTTTGTGATAGGCCAAAGATACATACGCCGTGTTAGTTCGGATGGCTGTCTGACGGTCATTGGTAAATACTAAACCCACTCCAAAAATATCTTCATTGAGTTTATCTCTGAACAAACCAAAATCCGCGGAAGCACTTAACGTATTATACGGAGACGGTGACTGTAAAGGCAGATACTGATTGCGGTAGTTCGCCGTGACGCGGTACAAAGATTTAATCTTACCGGTAAACGCCGGGTTCAAATTCAACGGTGAATTGTAGAACTGGGAGAACTTATAATCCTGCGCCCCCGAAAATAAGTATACAAATAATATACTTGCTGTTAAAATAAATTTATTTTTCATCATAGTACTCCTTCTTTATTAATGTGTGTGTATGCGTCAATAACTGACGATAACGCTCCTGTGCCAACACATCGTTGTGATATATCGGCACGAAATTACCATTAAATATACTAAGTTGTTGAATGATGACCTCTGTTTCTCTATAAATTTCATTTGATTTTTTCATTAAGTAATACTCGTAGGTGGCATCCATCCAGCAAGATGGCTGTAAAACCAATGAAGTGGCCTGATCGGAAATCAGGTTATAAAACACGAACGGCACACTGCAACCGGCTCTAAAACCTGGTGTGTCCGGATATGCCAGTGAGTAATCCATGGTAATGCCAGCAGCCAGTAATGCGTTGTAATATGCCGGAAAGGAAATGCGCAGGAAATGTTGTCGCGATATCGTCACCGGTTGTTGCAACAATTCCTCCAGCAAGTGTTTTTCAGCTGTTATACTTTGTTGCGCCAACGCATCGTAAGATGGATGAATGCCCACCTCTCCTGCCAGTTTCAATCGTTGCAGTAAACTACTCATACGGCGGGATTTCATGGATACTTTTGTGTCGTGTCGTGATGCATTTCCGGTCAGTATAAAAAAACGAGGACGCTCTTGCAAGCCGGCTGTTTCCTGTAAAATAAAATCATAGGTATCATATGGGTCAGGTGACTTTCCCGTCAGCACTTTCCAACAATCTTTTCGGAGAATATTGGGCGGATGCTGCAACCAGTTGCGACCCAAAAAACGGTAGGCCTGGTCAATATCAAATGTTGGAATATAGCCTGCTTTTCTTTGAGAAAAACGGAGTTGCGGAGCGAACGTCAATAAGCGCTGACGGAATTGTGAAAGCCAGCTTTCTACAATAGGCCCGAACTGAAATACCGGATTGGACAAGACAGAATTGGAAGACAGATAACGCCCGTGTTGATCTTTGTCGTGCGGCAAATATTCTTCATATCTCGACAGCAGAAAAAAAATGGCGCTGAGGATATCAAACGGCACATCAAAATGTCCATCCGCCGAAAAGAAGACCGGCAGCGATTCCCATTTAGATATAAAAATCCGCTGCGGCCGGATATCCGTTTCCAGCAATAGTGTATCCTGGAAAACAGAAAAATAACCATTGATTTTTTCAGGAGCATAACAAATGTAAAAATGGTCGGGAGACAGCACATCCACAGGCGATTCCACCACGGAATAAGGTATACCAAAATATTGAGTAAATACAAAATCCAGGGTGTATTTTATTCTGTTGGTAACTTTCGGTGTGTAGATAACTATCATCCTGAAAAAGTGTGTATTTGTGTATTTTTATATTCTGAAACCACCTGATTTTACAGTTGGTTTGGTCAATAAAAGAAGTCTATTATGTCAGCACCGTTTCTCATACATCTTCCGCAATTTGAAGGACCTTTCGACCTTCTCCTTTTCTTCATTGAAAGAGATGAGTTGAGCATTCACGATATTCCCATTTATAAAATTACAAATGATTTTCTGGATTATATCCAACATCTCGAAAGATTAAATATCGAAGTGGCCAGTGAGTTTATTCTGGTGGCTGCTACCTTGATGCGAATCAAAGCAAAAATGTTGCTGCCAAGAAAAGATGTGGATGAGCAGGGCAACGAAATTGACCCTCGTCAGGAATTGGTGCAACAACTGCTGGAATACAAACGCTGCAAGGATGTCGTGGAAATTCTGAAAGAAATGGAGAGCAATCGCTCTTTGCGTTATACGCGCGGCAATCAGAAAAATGAAGTGAGCGAGCTGGTGAAATTACTGGCGGACGAAGCGGAACTGGAAACGATCACGCTCTTCAAACTGTTGAAGGCTTATCAGCGCAGCATGGATCGCTATAAGAACAAAACGGAAAAGGTAGTACATAAAATTGATCCGTATAAATATTCCATCGAATCGGAAAAAGAAAAACTGACGGCCTTTATTCATGAGCGTTCAAAAGCTTCTTTTCAGGAAGTATTTGCTGCCTGCGAAAGTAAAATTCATGCTGTCTTTATTTTCCTCAGCATGCTCGAATTGATTCAGCAGCACATTATTTCCATTATTATTGGTGAAGGCAATAACAATTTTTGGTTGGCTTCCGACGTTGTAGAGTAATCTAACGTCTACACCATGATTAAAAAATACCTTACCGCTCTGTCGTTCATTTTATTTGCACAGGCAATTTCCCTACAAGCGCAGGAATACAATGGCGCCATCGGTATTCGCATGGGATACGGTTGGGGTGTCAGCGGAAAATATTTCTTCAATGGCGGCAGAAACAGTAATGGTCATGCCCTGGAAGCACTCTTGCGCTATGGCTATCACGGGGTGGTATTCACACAACCAGGTATCAACGCGACTGTATTATATGAGAAACATTTTCCGTTGGGCAGAACGCGCAACTGGAGTTTTATTGTAGGAGCCGGTCCCGGCATGGGATTCGGAAAAAAAGGAAATGTGCGGACTTTTGCTTTCGGGGTAGCACCCATCATCGGGGTGGATGTGCTGATAAAACGATTTCCTATCAATTTTTCGGTAGATTATAAACCTACATTTTTTGTTGATAAGGTGCTGAAAACAGCGGGCAGTAAGTTTGTATTTTCCTACTACGAACTGGCATTGAGTATGCGCTATGCCTTCACCAATGGCGGAGGTCGCAGAAGACGATAATTACAATCCTCTTATTTTTGCACGCAGGTTATCCTTAAGGGTTTCACCGCAGGCTTTACGCATCACCTTTTGCGCTACATTCTTTTTGTAGGCAGAATGGTTGTTGTAGTATTGCATGCAGGTCGGACATTTCTGAATTTCATCCATCAGCCTGTTTTCGGAGTGGCGGTCCAGTTCTCCGTCCAGCAACATCGAAATGTCTGACATTAACTCCGTGCAATTGTGGGGTGGTCTTAAATGGCTCATCTGATTTTAATTTTTGTGATGCGGTTATATTATGCAGATGTTTGTTTATTATTCATGTTTTTTGTAACCCATAGAAGCGGCATATTCTTTCAGGCTTTCTTTCAGCATATTGCGTGCGCGGTGTAATCTGGAACGTACTGTCCCGATTGGAATATCTATAATCTTGGCAATCTCTTCGTAACTGAATCCTTCAATATCGCAGAGCAGAATGACCGTTTTGAAATCGATAGGCAATCTGTTGAGTGCTATCGTAATTTCATCGCCCATCATGCCATCGAAAATATCTTCGCGCAAATCATAGGCCACACCTCCTTTGTCTTCATCGGCATCCTGATACGCAATGATATCTTCATAATCTACCTTTGTCGGCTGTTTCGCTTTTTTGCGATATTCATTGATAAAGGCATTCTTCAATATCTTAAACAACCAGGCTTTGGCATTAGTTCCCTTTTCATATAAAGACATGAATCGAAATGCTTTCATAAAAGTCTCCTGTACCAAATCATTGGCATCCTCTTCATTGTAAGTAAGATGGTAGGCAAAATTGTACAGCGCATCCGCATGCGGAAGCAGTTCGCTTTCGAATAATTCTTCTTTATTTAAAATTGGTTCCTGTGACACAATGGTCATAAAAATAAATATTATACCTTTAAGAAGCGAATTATAGGTTAAAAAGTTCCCTGAATTGAAAGATATTTTGTTAAAATACAGACCTTATTGCTGGCCCAGTCTGTTTTTTCTGTGGACCATCGCGCTTTTCAGCAGTCGGGCATTGCTGAGTATTTCCTACGGAATCATGGCGGTCTGGCTGCTGACAGAGGTATTTTACCTGCAAATAAAATATCGTATTACCGGGGTCAATATTGCTTTATTGTCTTTTTTCGGGATATTTCTCATTAGTTCCACGTGGAGCGAACATCCGCTGCAGGCACTTTCCTTTCTTACGGTCAAACTGCCATTTCTGGTAATCGGGTTGTTAGTCGGTAATACCGGAATCTCGGAAAAAGCGACAGAAAAAATCAGGCAGTTGTTTATCTTATTAATAGTAGTCAGTGCCACTTACACACTGACAGTATATCTTTCGGATATCAGCTACTGGAAAATGGCTTACACCCGCGGTACCGTATTACCCACTGTATTACATCATTCTGTGTATTCCATGATGGTCGTGTGGGCGATGCTATTTCTATTTCAACAGAGAAGAAAACATCCGTTAATAGTCGCAGTATTATTGGCCTATCTATTTATATTTCTGCACCTGTTGGCCGTTAAAACCGGATTACTGTGTTTGTATATAGGTATTGTATTACTGATTTTCAGTCAGCTCAATAAAAAAACCACCTTATATAGTATACCATTATTACTGGCGATCGGAATACTGCTGAATTATTCCACCACCATCAAACATAAAATAGATTATCTGAAATACGATTTGCAGCGGATAAATCAAGCGGATGTATTTGATTATTCGGATGCTCGCCGATTAATATCCATGAAAATGGCGGTAGAAATTGTGCAGGAACATCCCGTCTTCGGTGTTGGCATCGGCGATGTGCACGAAGCCATCAAACAACAATATATCCGGCATTATCAACAATACGACCGGGAAAAAATGATGTTTCCGCACAATACGTATCTGCATATCGCCTGTGCCGCAGGTATCGTCGGACTAATTATTGCAACATGTCTATTTATCTACTTGTTCCGGTGGATAAAAAACCAGCTCTACCGAATCAGCTTTTGCTTACTTTTATTGGTGTGCTGCTGGGATGCATTATTGGAACAACAAGTCGGCGTGGCACTGCTGCTTTGGCTGATAGTACAGTATGACAACAGCAGACAACTAACAAAACAACATGGCTAAAATTGGTTTATTTTTCGGATCATTCAATCCCATACATCACGGACATTTGCTGATGGCCACCCATCTGCGGGAGGCTGCAAATATGGATGAAATATGGATGATTGTATCGCCACAAAATCCGTTTAAAATAAATACACAACTCGCCGATGAACAACACCGTTATAAAATGGTGGAAATAGCCATACGGGATGTTGACTGGCTGAAGGTCAGCGATATTGAATTTCAGTTAGAGAAACCTTCTTATACGCACGTTACTCTAAAAAAATTGCTGCAGCAATTTACTGAACATCAGTTTCATCTTATTATAGGTGGTGATAATGTTGCAAAGTTCAATGAATGGAAAGAAGCACAATGGATACAGGATACTATTCCTATATTAATATATCAGCGTGGAAACGTAAATAACAACGGAACGATCCGCAATGCAAGCAGCTATTCCCTGCCATTACTCGATATTAGTTCTACCGATATCCGCAAAAGAATACAGGAAAACAAGACCATCCGCTATTTCGTTCCTGAAAACGTGGAACAATATATTCTGTTTCACAAACTTTTCCGCTCCTGAAATAGTTATACACAAGCCTGTGGATGACGATGCTAAAGTGCTTGAAATGAAGGGCTATTTACCCACATTCTGAAATGTTAAGAAACAGGACATGATGTGGAGAGCAGTAGACAAAAATAATTACCCACTTTTTGAAAAACACCTGTCAAATAATCTCCACGGGCAACCTAATTTTTACATAATTTAAACACATCAAAAACACGATAATCGACAATGAGACAGGTAAATTTTTACAAACAACAGGATAGGGAAAACGCAATAAACAAGTGTGAATGAAAATGGGAAAACACAATAAAAACGGAACTTTTCACGGTGGACAATATGTTGATAAGGCTAAGAACTAATAAAAACAACTGTACCAACAAATAAAGTCCGGAAAAAATATGCACGAATTCACACCGGTAATAAATAGTAGTAAATTAATTTTTTAAAAGAAATAATATCTATATCTAAAGACGGAAACGCATAGCGTCGAAAATTTTAAAAAATAAATAAATCAGCCTATCTTGGCTTCATAATTTTTCATCATGGCAGAAATAGTAGATTTTAAAGAAAAAGTGGCGCAGCTCGGCGAAGTGGGATTTCTCGATATCCACATCGATCCGACCCTGGATTTATTTGCCGAGATTGACCGACTCAAAAAAGAAAAAAATGCGGTTTTACTGGCGCATTACTACCAGGAAGCCGACATTCAGGATATTGCCGACTACATCGGCGACAGTTTGCAGCTGGCGCAGAAAGCAGCCAGTACCACCGCGGATATCATTCTTTTTGCCGGTGTGCATTTCATGGCAGAAACGGCTAAAATTCTCAACCCAACCAAGAAAGTCATTCTGCCGGATCTGAAGGCCGGTTGTTCGCTGGCCGATAGTTGCCCGCCGCAGGAATTTGCGGCTTTCAAAAAAAAATTTCCCGGCTACGCCGTAGTGTCTTACATCAACTGTTCCGCCGAAATCAAAGCGCTCAGCGATTACATTTGCACGAGCTCCAACGCGGAATTTATTATCAATGCCATTCCTGCTGACCGAGGCATTATCTTTGCGCCGGACAAAAATCTGGGGGCTTATCTTTCCAAAAAACTGAATCGCGAAATGGTGTTGTGGGACGGCTCCTGCATGGTACACGAAATTTTCTCGCTGGAAAAAATTGTGCGTCTGCAGGAAAAACACCCGAAAGCGAAAATGATTGCACATCCCGAATGTGAGGCCGCCATTCTCGACATCGCGGATTATATCGGATCTACCACCAACCTGCTAAAATATACCATCAGCGATGAGGCGCAGGAATATATTGTAGCTACGGAAACAGGCATTCTCCATAAAATGCAGGAAGCTTCGCCACACAAAACATTCATTCCCGCACCGCCCAACAACAGCTGTGCCTGCAATGACTGTCCGCATATGAAGCTCAACACGCTCGAAAAAATTTACCTCTGTCTTAAATACGAATTACCGGAATTGCTGATGGACGAAGAACTGCGCCTGCAAGCAAAACTGCCGATAGACCGTATGCTTGAGATTTCCGCCGCCGCCGGACTGAAAGGCTGAGTAATTATTGCTCATTTTATTAAAAACTATCGCTTATGAAAATTGGTTTAATTGGATTTGGTAAAACAGGCAAGTCCGTTGCTTCTGTTATTTTACAACATCCAGACTGTTCATTAGAATGGGTAGTAAGGAATAGCACCCAGTTAGAACATCGTTCTGCCGCTGAATATTTAGGAATTGATTCCGCTGATCCAGCTCATATTTACGCCAAATCTAATATCCAATTTGATTTGTTTTTTAAGGAACATCCTGTAGATTTTATTATTGATTTTTCTTTACCGGAGGTAATTTACGAATATGGGGAATTTGCAGTCCGGCATCAAATTGGAATTATTTCTGCCATTTCCCATTATAACGAAGAAACCATTACATACCTTAAAAAACTGGCAAATGAAACAGTAGTATTCTGGTCGCCTAATATCACTTTAGGTGTGAACTACTTATTATTTGCCGGTAAATTCCTTAAGAAAATTGCACCATGGGTAGATATTGAGGTGATAGAAGAACATTTTAAAGAAAAATCAGGAATTTCCGGAACAGCATTAAGAATAGCTGAAGCATTGGAGATAAATAAGTCAGAAATCAATTCTGTACGAGTAGGCGGTATCATTGGCCGTCATGAGGTAATCTTCGGATTTCCATATCAGACAGTAAGATTAATTCATGAATCTATTTCCAGAGAAGCATTTGGAAATGGTGTGATGTTTGTCGCTCAAAATTTGCAATCCAAAGAGAAAGGGTTTTATCAGTTTGAAGATATTCTTCTTCCTTATTTTTCCGGATAAGCGATATTTCCGTATTTTTATATAGTGGAACCCATCAAAACTTATTTCATCGGTGGTATCGCTTCCGATGAGCGCATTTTCCGGCATCAGCTGGTGGCAGTACCCAACGCGGTATACCTGCCCTTTCCGCGTCAGGATAAGCACGATACGATGGAGACTTACGTCCGCAAATTTCTGCCTAAAATAGATACTACTCAACCATTCCATCTTGTCGGAAATTCCATGGGCGGCATCATGACAATGGAACTCACGCGGATTATACAACCCCGAAAGGTGGTGCTGATTTCTTCCGTCAAAAGTCGCCACGAAATGCCTTTTATCCTCAAACATCTCAAATATACCAATGCCCATAAACTGCTGCCGGGCAAAGGATTCATCGCAGCCATGGAATTGGGCTCCCTCTTCAAGCCCGAAGTGATGCAGGTGCCCGGTATGCGCAATATGGCGGTGAGTATGGCCAAAAATAATCATCCCAGTTTTCTGTACTGGTGTGTGGATGCCATTGTGAAGTGGAATGGGAAAGAAGATTACCGCGATGATATTATTCATATTCACGGTACTAAAGATGAGATGTTCCCTTTCCGCAGAATTAAAAATCCGATTGCGGTGCGCGGCGGCACACACACGATGTTGCTCAACCGGCATGAAGAAGTGAACAGGATTTTGCTGGAACAGCTGGCTTAATCCTTGTTATTTTCTCTTTGCGGAAAAATGATGGAATCACTGAATTCATTGACATAAATGCGAATCAGCAGCAAGAGATAAGATACCAGCAGCGGCCCGAAAATTACGCCGATAAAACCAAATAATTTCAGTCCGGTAATGACGCCGAATAAAGTAATCAGCGGATGAATATCGGCGAAAGCTTTCAGAATAATCAGGCGAAGCACATTGTCAACATTTACTACAACAGTAGCACAGTAGAAGGTCAGTCCGATGGCTTCTTCCGTTTGTCCATGTGAGAACAGATATCCGGCCAGCGGAATCCAGATAAGTCCGGAGCCGACAAACGGAATAACGGAACAAACCGCTGTGATGAAGCCCCACAGCATCGGATCGCTCATCCCAAAAATGGCATAGCCGATATAAGCGCAAAGGCCCTGTGCAGTGGCAATCACCGGAATACCGATGGCATAAGATGATACAATATTTTTGGTTTCGGAAGTCACCAGTTTTTTATTTTCCGGCTTCAACGGAATATATTTCAGTAAACTCGATTCTATTTTGGACGAATTTACCAGCAGAAAAAATAAAAGGAAAAAAGCGACAATCACATTCGCGATGCCGTTCATGGCTGTGCTGAAAAAATCAGGCAGATAGGAAGACACCATATCCGGCAGGTTCTCTACATTTTCCTTTGAAATCAGTTCCACTCCGATGCGCGCCGACACCTGCTGAATAATTTCCTTCACGCCCTGAAATAATTCGCCCGCGTTGGCCGAAAAGTTGTGGAGTTTGGGCAACAGAAACAGCGTGGCCAGTCCGAATGGAATCAGCAATATAATAGCGTCTATTATTAACAATAAAGAAGTAGCAATATAGACATTCCATTTCTTCTGAAAAGTGAGGTAGAAAAACGGCTTTCTGTTGAGAATATAGAGAGTGACAGCCCCCAGAAATCCGGGAACAAGAAAATCTATCTGAAAAAATATCAGCGCGCCCAAAGCGACGAGCGTGATAAAAAAAACGACCTGTCTGAATCGTTCCGAAAATGTATGCATGCGTAGTATTTACAGAATCGAATACAAGTTAGGTGAAAGCCCTGAGAAAAAAAACACAAAAAATCTGAATGTCGGGAACAAAATGGGAAAAACCATCGTTAGTAAGGTATCGAACAAATTATGACAGGTGTCAACACTTGTGATTCATAGTTTTTTCTCATTATTAGTGTGTGTAAGGCGGGCGCAGGTCGCCCGTCATTTTTTTTATTTAAAAGCGTACTGAACAAAAAATGGAAACAAACGCCTGGTACTGGATTGGTTTTAACGCCTTCGTACTGATTATGCTGGCCCTCGATTTGGGCGTATTCCACAAAAAGACCCACGAAGTAAAAGTAAAAGAAGCGCTTATCTGGACAGCAGTCTGGATTGCCCTGGCGATGGTATTCAATGCCGGAATTTTTCATTTTTTCGGAAAAGAAAAAGGTGTCGAGTTCCTCACCGGCTATGTTATTGAAAAGTCGCTGAGCGTCGATAATATTTTCGTGTTCATCATGGTCTTTTCCTATTTCCAGATTCCTACCAAATATCAGCACAAGGTATTGTTCTGGGGCGTGCTGGGGGCGTTGGTGATGCGGGCGATATTCATTTTTGCGGGCGTCGCCCTGATTTCCAAATTCCACTGGATAATCTATATTTTCGGAGGTTTCCTGATTTTTACGGGTTTCAAAATGCTGTTCCAGGAAGACAAGCCGATAGAACCCGAAAAAAACCCGCTGATTAAGCTGGTGCGCAAGATTTTGCCGGTATCGAACGAGTTGCACGGCGATAAATTCATCATTAAGCAGGGCGCGAAAACCATTGCAACACCATTGTTGCTGGTGCTGGTGCTGATAGAATTTACCGACCTTATCTTCGCGGTGGATTCCATCCCGGCCATTCTGGCTATTTCCAAAGATCCGTTTATCGTGTATACCTCCAACGTATTTGCCATCATGGGCTTGCGTTCCCTCTATTTCGCACTGTCCGGTATTACTCAGTATTTTGTTTATCTCAAATACGGACTTGCCGCCATCCTCATTTTTGTGGGTACAAAAATGTCGATAGTGGATTTCTATAAAGTACCGGTATTGCTGTCTTTGCTGATTATCGTCACCATCCTGGCTATATCTGTAATAGCTTCGCTGATGGTAAAATCAACAGAGGATAAAAAGGCTTAAAGCGGTTTGATATACGGGAAAATGTATTTCACTTTTTTCGGCTGACCCGCTTCAGTGGCAGGCATAAATGCCGGCAGTTTTTGCAGGGCTTCCAGTACAGGCGCTTCACAAGCTTTGCAGTTGGATTTCAACAGTTTGAAGTCGCTGAGTTTTCCCGTTTCGTCAATAATGAAGGAATAGAATACACGGACTACCTTTCCGGAGTCGCTGAGTTGAACATCTCTCGGTAAATCCACTTTTTTGTCTACAAATTTTTGCAGCGCGCCGGCTCCTTCCGGAAAATCCGCGTTTTTGTAGCCTCTGCCGCTTTTGTCGTAGCTCTTCAGAATGGAATCTGCTTTTCCGAAAAAGTCGAGTTTGAAAACAGAATCGAGCGATGTCTGCATGCTTTCATTGAAGCAGGAACGATAAGCTGTATGAATGGAAGAATCCGATAAGAGCGTTTTTTTATAGCATTTACTGTCTATATCGTATCGGTAAATTTCGTTTGGTTTGAGTTTGCTGGCTTTAAAGAAACCCATGCGTCCGTTCTTGCGGGCGGTGTCAGCTGCGGCTTTAGCCTGTGTGCATACCTGTATGCTGTCGGCAGCCATGGATTTTGCACTGACGAAAAAACACACACCGATAAACAGACACCATCTTTGTAAATGCTTCATGGGTTTATTTTTAATGTTTAACGAATGGCAATACACGATATTTCCACGCGTGCATTTTTCGGCAACATACTTACTTCCACCGTTTCGCGGGCAGGCGGCGCTTGTTTGAAATAGCGACCGTATACTTCGTTCACTTTTGGGAAGTCGTGCATGTCAGCGAGAAAAATCGAACATTTTACCACATTGGCGAAGTCCATTTCCGCCGCATTCAGAATCGCCTGCAGATTCGCCATCACCTGTTCGGTTTCCTCTTCGATAGAGCCCTGTACCAGTGTGCCGGAAAACGGGTCGAGTGGAATCTGTCCGGAAACGAATACCATCCCGTTGACGGACACTGCCTGAGAATACGGTCCGATAGGTTCAGGCGCATCGTCTGTGTAAATGATTTTTTTTGCCATAACGTGAATTCAAAATTACTACATAAGCCCGGAGGCAAATGTAAAAGTTTCTTAAATAAAAAATCAGAAAGTATTAATTTCCTTCCTTTTTGCGGTATACATAGTCCACATACCACATTTCGTTTTTATAAATAAATTCAACGATGGCCTTTTTAGTCGGCTCATCGTATTTTGAGAAAATATCGTATCCGCGCTGCAGCAGATTGCGTCCCAGTTTGATGCCGTCCACATCTTTTTTAGGGAAAACATGCGGTTTGTGTTCCATTGTTTCTATCACGTGTGCCAGAATATCCAACGTTTTTTGCAGCAATACGGTATTTACCATCGCGCCGAAAAGGCTGCGCACATCACCGATGAATTTTTCCACCTCTTCCCTCGGCAGCTGATACATGGAGTCTTCAAAATCCTCGTCACTCATCGGCGGGCGAATGCCGTGTTTATTGGCAATTTCGGCCATCGAGGTTTCAAAATTCTTGGCACCTACGAAAGAGTCCATGGCATCCATTCCGGCGCGCATCGCCGCCATGAAATGGCGTCCGAACTTGAATAACGCACGTGCCATATCGCCGAAAAGTCCCCATATTTTTTTAGGTTGTTTGACATAGGAAGCTAAATCCTGAAAAGCTTCTTCCAGTTCTTTCCGTTCCGGAGCCGGCGGATAAATGGTGGTCAGGAAGTAGGTTTCTATTTCATCCACTATTTCTTCCGTGATGGATTCCGGCAATTCGAATCTTTGTTTCAATTCTTCGAAATCGTAGCGTTTTTCTACCATTTCCCTGAATTTCTCAATGATGTGATAATCCTGCGTTTCTGACATAAGCGTTTGCATTAAATCAAGTATTAAAAATAAATCAGATTTTTAAAATAATTCCATTATAACCGGCTAAAATGTAAGTATGCGGCGAAAATTCTACATTTTGAAGGGCAAATACGAGTTCCTGTACCGGTTGTTTGACCTGCACCGTTATTTTTTTTGCGGAAAAATTGAGAAAAACCAATAGTTTTTCCTTTTCAAAAGTGCGCACATACGCCAGAATCTGGTCGTTGCCGGCGTTTATGATTTCAATATCGCCCTGATGTAATGCCTTTTCCTTTTTGCGGATGGCCAGCAATGACCGGTAGGTGTGCAGCAGGGAATCGGGTTGTTGCAGTTGTTGCGCCACATTCCGGTTGTCCAGTTCTTTGTTCACCGGCAGCCATGTTTTGTCGGCGGTGGAAAAACCGGCATTTTTTTGTGTATTCCACTGCATCGGCGTGCGGCAGACATCGCGGTTGATGGCCACCGGCAGCCGGTCGGCAATAAACTGCGGCACCCAGCCGAATGTCTTGCACATGGCATCTACGCCCTCTTTGATGGGAATATATCCGTTGGTCATGCCCACTTCTTCTCCGTAGTAAAAAGTCGGCACGGCTCTCACTGTGCTTTGCAGCATTGCCAGCAGTTTAGCTTTTTGCATATCATTGCCGATTCTGCGCATGCTGCGCAACTGGTCGTGGTTGCTGAAAACGATGGTAGGTATATTCGGGGCAGGATAGTGATGTTCGAATTCGGCAATTTTTTTCCGGAAATAGGAAGCCTTGAATTTAAAAAACAGGATATCAAACAGGAAAACGAGATGTAGTCCGTCCTGTTTTTTTCCGAGATATTGTTTTACATTTTCATGTCCGCCGAACACCTCTCCCAACAACATTCTGTCGGGTTGAAATTCATCGACCACCTGCCGCAGTTCTTGTGCCAGCACGAAATTTTCTTCCTGATTCAGAGAGTATTTTCTGATCTGGAAATTGCCGCCCGGATATTCTTCGCTCGGAATCGGATGCAAAAGAGAAAACGGATTATCGCGGAAATCTTTGTCTTTGATAATGCAATTGAAAATATCAAGCCGGAAGCCGTCGACGCCTTTCTGCAACCAGAACCGGCAGGTATCGAACATTTCTTTTTTCACTTCCGGATTGCGGTAATTCAGATCCGGCTGAAAAGGCAGGAAGGAAGCATAGTAATATTGATTCCGCGCTTCGCAGTAATGCCACCCTTTCGGCCCCAGTATGGATTTCCAGTTGTTGGGCTGGTCGCGCCAGATGTACCAATCTGCTTTTGGATTGTCGCGGGACGTGCAGGATTCCCTGAACCACGGATGCTGATCGGAGGTATGGTTCATCACCATATCGAAAACGATTTTCATCCCGCGGCGATGCACTTCCTCTATCAACTGTTCCGCATCCGCCATGGTGCCGTATTCCGGCGCGATGTTGCGGTAGTCGGCAATGTCGTAGCCAACATCTACCTGCGGAGAGGTATAAAAAGGCGACAGCCAGATGGTTTCAAATCCCATGTCGCGGATATAATCCAGTTGCTGTATGATGCCCTGTAAATCGCCGATGCCATCGCCATTACTGTCTTTATAAGAGCGCGGATAAATCTGATAGATTGTCGTAGTTTGATACCAAGCTGCCATTGAGTGAAAATACTACATTCCGTGCATATAATATGCAGCATTCACTACGTTGTAAAAATTAAACCGCCTGACTGAATTTGGGGTTATCATCCGAACCGGGAGTTGCATCGTTCATTTTTTTATCAAAAACGGTGCAGATGTTGCGGAGAAAATTCCATCCTGTCGAGGTCACCTGAAGTTCATCGTCGCCCAAGGTGATGAGTCCGTCCGCTTGCAGGTCTATTAATTGCGCTTTCATTTTTGGGGTGGCTGCTATTTCATTTTTCCAGACGGTATGTCCTTTGCACGCGATGTTCAGGATATGTTTCCGGTACAGGATATCTTCTTCCGCAAGATCGATGCCTCTGTATACCGGCAGTTTGTTCTTCTCCAGTTCGGCATAGTATTCTTCCACCGTTTTTACATTCTGCCGGAAGCCATAGAATACATCGCTGATAGCAGAGACACCCAATCCGATTAAAACTTCTGTGTTGGTGGTGGTATATCCCATAAAGTTGCGATGCAGGGTGCCTTTTTCCTTGCTGAGCAGCAACTCATCACCGGGCAGTGCGAAGTGGTCCATGCCTACATCCGCATAACCCGCAGCCGCAAACAACTCGCGACCCAATTCATAGAGCGCGTATTTTTCTTTTCCTTTCGGCAGGTCGTTTTCGTCGTAGGCCCGCTGCGACTTTTTTGTCCAGGGCACGTGCGCATAGGAATAAAACGCAATGCGGTCGGGTCGCAGGGAAATGACGGAAGAAATGGTATTGCGCACACTTTCCAAGGTTTGGAAAGGTAGTCCGTAAATCAAATCGAAGTTGACGGAAGTATAGCCGATTTCGCGCGCCCAGTCGGTGACTTGTTTCGTTTTTTCAAAAGGCTGTATCCTGTTGATGGCAGTCTGCACTTTTGTGTCCAAATCCTGCACACCGAAACTCACGCGCCGGAAACCGATTTCATATAGAGCCTGCAGATGTGCCCGCGAGGTATTGTTCGGATGTCCCTCAAAACTGAATTCCCGTTCCGGATGGATGCTTACACCATGAAACATATTCTTCAGTAAACGGGTAAGATTTTCCGGACTGAAAAAGGTAGGTGTGCCGCCGCCGAGATGAAGTTCGCGCACCACCAGTGCCGGACCAAAGATGGCTTTGTACATTTCCCATTCTTTCAGCAGAGCTGCCATGTACACTTCTTCCACCTGATGGTTTTTGGTAATGCGTTTGTTACAGCCACAATAAGTGCAAAGCTGTTCGCAAAACGGAAGATGGATATAGAGACTGATGCCTTCCGCTGTTTTGCCGGCACGAATGGCTTTCTGAATTTGGAAAGTCCAGTCATCGGCATTGTCCATTCCTTCTTTCCAGAACGGAACTGTTGGATAGCTGGTGTATCTCGGAATCGGGATATTATATTTTTCTATCAGTTGATAAGAAGACATGCACAAAGTTAAGGCTAATGGCGCACTGTGTATATGATTTTTATCACATCCGCTCTCCGATTTCTCTGGCAGAGCCATCCTCACTGCGGAGCAGATGTTCCCGGATATCTTGTCTTTCCTGTTCCGTTTTGTTTTGAGAGAGTTTTTCTTTTCCCTGTAATTCTTCTACACGAATGCGGAATGCGACAATTCCTTTCAGTAAGTTCTGTATATACGTTGCCGGCAATTCGGAGAACTGCTTCAGATAAGCTTCTTCATGGGAGGCCATTTGCTTTTGCAGGATATGCAGTTTGGTTTCGTCGTCGTGAAACCACTCTACGCTGCCGTATGCATGTACCGCAATGTAATTCCATGTGGGCACATTTTTGGTGTGTGCATATAAAGAAGGAGAAATGTAGGCGTGCGGTTCCGAAAAAATAACCAGCAGTTGCTGATTTGAAACAGACTTCCACTGCGGATTGGCCAACGACAGGTGCGAGTATAAAAAGAGCGTGTCTTCGTCCGCTTCCGTCACAAAAGGAAGATGTGTGCCCACCGGTTTTTCACCTGCGGCGGAAACCATTACGGCAAAAGGAAATGCCCGCATAAAATCCAGCAGTTTTTCCCTGTCTTTCTGTTCGTAATGTTTCGGAATATACATGCTGTATAATTACCAGGTGGAAATTATTTCAATGATAAGTGTATCGCGGTTGTCGGTAGTTTTTCCGATAGTCCGCACTTTGATATTTCCGTTTCCGGCAAATTCAATCAGCTGCTGTCGCGATGCAAAAACTTCTTCAGACGGCGCGCGGAATTTGGATAAAATCTGCCATTTGCCGCGTTTGAAACTGTAGAGCAAAACATCGCCCACTTCTCCGTCCGGCTTTTTGACCACTACGGAAAAATCATCGGAGCCGTCTCCGTCCACGTCATTTTCATTCAGTACATTCACGCCTATGCAATTTGGAATATCAATTTCCGGCAGGTCGAAGTTGGTGAAGGATATTTTGGTGGTAGTAGATAAATATCTGCCGGAAGAATCCTGTTGCGGTTTGATAACAATCAGATCTTCCTTTTGTCCGTCGCCGTTGAAATCACCGGTAGACTGATCATCGCTTTCTTCAAATTTTTCAAATAGAGAAACGAGTTCCGGTCTGGCATCTGCTTCTTTGTCGCTTTCCACAATAATTCGCCAGGTGCTGTCGGCCTGTTTTTCCATAATCAAATAAGAATGGTAAACACTGGGTTTGTTGTTGATGGTAACGAGCTTGAGGAATTCGCATTTGTAATCGCCGGTATCGGAAGGATAGATGCCGATGCGTCCGATGATTTTTTCGCGATACGAATCCGCGCGCATTATTTTATTCTTTTTAGCAGCGACGACGGAAGCACGCGGGATTCTTTTTTTGAAAAAGAAAACAGGATCGTTGTAATAATCTGTCAGCAAATCCAGTTTGCCGGAATCGTGGGCGGCATTCCACTGATAGACCACATCTATTACATTCTGCTGTTCGCTTGGCAGCAATTTATAAGCCTCTTTAATTTCATTAACGGACAATTCTTTCTCTTGTTTTTTTTGCTTGTTACACGATGAACAGGCATAAAAAAACAAACAACCAGAAACAGCAATAAATAGCGGAATGAATTTTTTCACGGTAAATATTTACCACCGAAAGATACGTAATAGTTTGGCTGTTCGCTGCGTTTGATTTCTTATTTTTTGTTTTGCCCAAGGAGTGGTGATGTTTCCAAATTTATTTTTCAGTGAAAAAATTCACATTGACTAATTTTTTTTTCACACAACAGTGATGTAGTATGTTGCAGCTTGCAGATAATTTTTTTTGGATAATCAATTCATAGATATACCACTGAACAGTAAAAAAATTACTGTGTGCAATTTATAAAAACATGTTTTGATCAATGAAACATACAGTATTTACTG
>ERZ1645187.1083-NODE-1083-length-25681-cov-20.737142_pt1 | contig 25681 bp, 25 predicted proteins | sample MGYA00575352_ERZ1645187 | MGnify/ENA primary metagenome ERZ1645187 (study PRJEB40837, sample SAMN11349314) | freshwater sediment metagenome | isolation source: river sediment | host: Sediment | place: India: Wazaribad , New Delhi | collected 2017-02-21 ...
ATGAAGTTCCAGGCCGAGACCTGGCGCGAACTCGGCACCCTTGCCCAACTCGCCGACCAGGGACTGCGCGTGCTCGCCGTGGACCTGCCCGGCTTCGGCCGCAGCCCGGCCAACCCCTGTGCGCCGGGCGAGGTGGTGCACCGCCTGCTGGACAAGCTGGACATCGACCGGGCCGTGCTGGTCGGCCCGTCCATGGGCGGCCGCGTCGCCATGGAATACGCCATCGCCCACCCCGAGCGGCTGGCCGGCCTGGTGCTGGTGGGCGCGGTCGGGGTGGCGGACAACCGGGCCGATCTGGGCCGGATCACTGTCCCTGTCCTGGTCGTCTGGGGCAGCGAGGACCAGGTGGCGCCGCTCGCTGACAGCGACACGCTGCTCACCGAACTGCCGCGTGCCCGGCGCGAGATCCTCGACGGCGCGCCGCACCCCTGCTACCTGGACCGGCCGGAGCGCTGGCACGAGGTGCTGCGTACCTTCCTCACCTCTCTCGCCGCCTGACCGGCCGGATCGCCCCGCATGGGAAAGACACTGATCATCGCCGAGAAGCCGAGCGTTGCCGCGGACATTGTCAAGGCCCTGCCCGGCAAATTCACCAGGGCCAAGACCCATTTCGAAAGCGACGACCACATCGTCTCGTTCGCCATCGGCCACCTGGTGGGCATCGCCTATCCCGAGGAGATCGACCCGGCCCTGCAGAAATGGTCCCTGGACAACCTGCCCATCCTGCCGGAGGAGTTTCCCCTGGCGGTGCTGCCGGACACCAAGGCCCAGTTCAACGCGCTCAACAAGCTGATCCGCCGCAAGGACGTGGAGGTGATCGTCAACGGTTGCGACGCGGGCCGCGAGGGCGAGCTTATCTTCAAGTACATCCTCAAGCAGGCGGCCAATCGGACGGTGGAGGGCAAGCAGGTCAAGCGGCTGTGGCTGCAGTCCATGACCCTGGACGCCATCCGCGAGGGGCTGGGCAAACTCCGTGACGAAGCGGAGATGCGGCCGCTCGAGGACACCGCCCTGTGCCGTTCCGAGGCGGACTGGCTGATCGGCATCAACGCCACCCGGGCGCTCACCTGCTACAATTCCCGCTTCGGCGGGTTCCGCAAGACCCCCTGTGGCCGGGTGCAGACCCCGACCCTGTCGCTTTTGGTCAAGCGGGAGACCGAGCGGCGCGAGTTCGTGCCCGCCACCTACTGGGAACTGCACGCGGCTTTCGCCTGCGGCCCGGTGAGTTACGAGGGCGTGTGGATCGACCCGGAATTCGCCCGCGACGACGAGCAGGCCCACGGCCGTCGCAACCGCATCTGGGAGGAGGCCCGCGCCGCGGACATCGTCGACCGCTGCCAGGGGCAACCGGCCACGGTGGAGGAGACGAGCAAGAAGTCCACCAAGGGGGCGCCGCCCCTCTACGACCTGACCCTCTTGCAGCGCGAGGCCAACAGCCGCTTCGGCTTTTCCGCCAAGAACACCCTGGCGCTCGCCCAGGCCCTGTACGAGCGGCACAAACTGATCACCTACCCGCGCACCGACAGCCGCTGCCTGCCCGAGGACTACCTGCCCACGGTGGAGCAGGTGGTCGCCCGACAGCGGGACTGGCAGTACGGCCGCTTCGCCGCCGAGGCGCTGGCTAAAAAGTACATCAAAAAAGACAAGCGGATCTTCGATAACCGCAAGGTTTCCGACCACTTCGCCATTATCCCCACCGCCAGCCTGGCCAAGACCCTGTCCGAGCCGGAACTGAAAATCTACCAGATGATCGTGCAGCGCTTCCTCGCCGCCTTCTTTCCGGCCGCGGTCTTTCACAACACCCGCCGCCTGTCCCTGGTCGGGGGCGAGACCTTCCTCACCGAGGGCAAGATCCTGGTCGAGCCCGGCTGGAAGGCGATCTATGGCTCGGTGAGCGAGGAGGAGGGCGAGAAGGTGCTGCAGGCCCTGCCCGCCGGCGAGCCGGTCCGGTGCGAGGAGATCGACAAGCAGGAACACCAGACCAAGCCGCCGCCCCGGTTCAACGAGGCGACCCTGCTCTCGGCCATGGAACACTCGGGCAAGCTGGTCGAGGACGAGGAACTGGCCGAGGCCATGAAGGAGCGCGGCCTGGGCACGCCGGCCACCCGGGCGGCGATCATCGAGAAGCTGATCAACGAGAAGTACGTGGTGCGCGAGCAGCGCGAACTGGTGCCCACGGGCAAGGCCTTCGAGCTGATGAGCCTGCTCGGGGCGCGCCAGATCGACGTGCTCGCCTCGCCGGAACTCACCGGCGAATGGGAGTACAAGCTCAACCAGATCCTCAAGGGGGCCATGACCCGGCCGCAGTTCATGAAGGAAATCCGGGCGATGACCAGCGACATCGTCGGCCGGGTGAAGCAGGGCGGGGGCGGCGAGCGGCACGAGGCCGGTTTTTCCCCGGTCAATGGCGCGGTCTTCTACGAGACCGCCTCGGCCTTTGAGTCGGCCGACCGCACCGTGGTCATTCGCAAGGTGCTCGGCGGCCGGGTGATGGAGGAACAGGAGATCGTCGGCCTGATCAGCGGCGAGACCCTGGGGCCCTTTGCCGATTTCCGCTCCAAGAAGGGCAAGCCCTTCACCGCCTCGGTCCGCCTGAACAATGGCAAGGTGGAGTTTCTGTTCGCCGATTCCACCGCCGAACTCGACCTGGACGAGATCCGCAGCCAGGAACCGCTGGGCGAATCGCCCATCGACCAAACCCACGTGTTCGAGACCCCGACCGGCTTCCTCTCGGCCTCGGCCCTGGACGGGGACCAGAAGAAGGGGCTGCGCATCTCCAAGATCATCCTCGGTCGGCGGCTCGACCCGGACCACATCCGCCAGTTGCTCGCACACGGCCGCACCGAGCTGATCACCGGCTTCATCTCCAGGAAGAAAAAGCCGTTCGACGCCTACCTGCTGCTCGACGCCAAGGGCAAGCTCAGCTTCGAGTTCCCGCCTCGGGCGAAAAAGGGCCCGGCCAGGACCACGGAAAAAAAGACCACTGCCGACACGGATCGCCCCGATTCGGCCTGACCAACGATGCCCCGGGCCCGGCCGCGACGGCCGGGCCAGCCGGGCGCAAGGAACGAACAGAAGACCGGTATGAGACACCTGAAAAAGCAATACGCGGAAAAGGAGGGCCGGGAGCTGGCCGCAGCCTGCGCCCGGGTCGCCCTGGACACCAAGGCCGAAGACCTGGTCGTGCTCGACGTGCGCGGGCTGGCCTCGTTCACCGACTATTTCGTCATTATGAGCGGCCGCTCGACCCGCCACGTGCAGGGTCTGGCCGAGGCGATCGAGGCGGAGCTGCGCGCCAAGCGCATCAGCAGCAAGCACAGCGAAGGGCTGCGCGAGGGACTGTGGGTGCTGCTCGACTTCGGCGACGTGGTGGTGCACGTCTTCTACCATGAAAGCCGCTCGTTCTATGACCTGGAGGGGCTGTGGCACGATGCCCCGAGGATCGACCCCGAGGAGCTCGCGGCCGCAGCGTCCAACCCGTAATCCCCAAGGAGGAGGCCCGTCATGCCCGTTCCGGTTCCCGTTGTGCTCACCATCCTCGACGGCTGGGGCATTGCCGAGCCCTCGCCGACCAACGCGGTCAGCGTCGCCGCCACCCCGAACATGGACCGGTTGAGCGGCTCGTACCCCATGACCACGCTCACCGCCCACAACGGCCTGGTCGGCCTGCCCGAGGGGCAGATGGGCAACTCCGAGGTCGGTCACCTGAACATCGGCGCCGGCCGCATCGTCTACCAGGACTTCACCCGCATCGACCTGGCGGCGGAGCGGGGCGAGTTCGCCGCCAACCCGGTGCTCGCCGGAGTCATGGACGCGGTGAGCGGGACCGGCGGCCGGCTGCACCTCTGCGGCCTGCTCTCCGACGGCGGGGTCCATTCCCATATCCGACACCTGGTCGCTCTCCTGGAGATGGCCGCGGTTCGGGGGCTGGGCAGGCAGGTGTCCGTCCACGCGTTCATGGACGGCCGCGACACCCCGCCCTCGAGCGGCATCTCGTACATGGAGGAGCTGGTCCGGGCCATGGCGCGCACCGGCTGCGGCCGGGTGGCCACCGTGTCCGGTCGCTACTGGGCCATGGACCGGGACAAGCGCTGGGACCGGGTGGAAAAGGCCTGGGCGGCCCTGGTGCACGGCCGGGGGGCCACGGCCAGCGACCCGGTGGCGCTGGTGCGGGCCGCCTACGAGCGCGGCGAGACCGACGAGTTCATCACCCCGACCGTGCTGGTCGATGCGGGCGGCGCGCCGCTGGCGCCGATTGTCGACGGCGATGCCGTCCTCTTTTTCAACTTCCGCGCCGACCGGGTGCGCGAACTCTGCCACGCCTTCGGTGACGCCGAATTCACCGGGTTCGCCACCGGCCCGCGGCCGCACCTCGCCCAGCTCGCGACCATGACCGAGTACGAGGCGGAATTCACCTTCCCGGTGGCCTTCCCGCCGGTGAGCCTGACCCGCATCCTCGGCGAGGAGGTCAGCCGCCACGGGAAACGCCAGCTGCGCATCGCCGAGACCGAGAAGTACGCCCACGTCACCTATTTCTTCAACGGCGGCATCGAGGTGCCGTTTGCCGGTGAAGAGCGCATCCTCATCAATTCGCCGCGCGACGTGGCCACCTACGACCAGAAGCCGCAGATGAGCGCCATCGAGGTCACCGACACCCTGCTGCGCACCCTTACCGAACAGGAGGCGGCCGGCCGGCCCTTCGACCTGGTGGTGCTCAACTTCGCCAACGGCGACATGGTCGGCCACACCGGCGTGCTCAGCGCGGCCATCACCGCCTGCGAGACCGTGGACACCTGCATCGGCCGGATCGAGGCCTTTGTCCGCGAGCGGGGCGGGGTGATGCTCATCACCGCCGACCACGGCAACGCCGAGCAGATGTTCGACCCGACCACCAACGGGCCGCACACCGCCCACACCCTCAACCCGGTGCCCTGCATCCTCGTCTCCGACGCGCACAAAAACGCCCGGCTGCGCGCCGGCGGGGCCCTCAAGGATCTCGCCCCGACCATCCTCACCCTGATGGCACTGCCCGTGCCGGCGGAGATGGAAGGGGAGAGTCTCATCGTCTGAAGGACAGCCAGCGGACAGGCTGTCTTGCCCAGGGAGCAGCGCATGAACTACGTGATCACCCCTGAAGAGGGCCGCAACGAGCCGATCAGGGACCTGGACAACGCCCGCCGGGTTGTCCTTGTCGACGAACAGACCATGGGCGCCGAGGACATCACCTTTGCCCGCTGCCGGTTCGAGGCCAGGACCTCGGTGCACAAGAAACACGTGCACGAGCACGCCGAAGAGGTGATCTACATCCTCTCCGGCCGGGGACTGAGCGGGGTCGGCGACACCGAGGTGGAGATGGGCCCGGGCGACACCATGTTCGTGCCCCGCGGCGCGGTCCACTGGTTCTCAAACCCGTTCGACGAGCCGGTGGAGATGCTGTTCGCCTACACCCGGCCCTCGCTCGCCCAGGCCGGCTACCGCATCGTTGAATAACCCGCCCGCCCGGGCGGCCTTCCGAGAAGAGAAAACGAGGTTTTCCCATGCGCTACATCAGCACTCGCGGCGGCATCGAGCCGCTCGGTTTCCAGGATGCGGTCATGATGGGCCTGGCCCGCGACGGCGGCCTGCTCCTGCCCCAGCGGCTGCCGTCCGTGGATGAGTCCCGGCTGGACAGCTGGCAGCGGCTGCCCTACCAGTACCTGGCCCTGGAGATCCTGTCGCTGTTCATCGACGACATCCCCCGCACCGACCTCGAGGAGCTGATCGAGCGCGGCTGCGCCACCTTCAGCCACCCGCAGGTGACGCCGGTGCGGCCGGTGGGTGACCTGTACATCCTCGAACTGTTCCACGGGCCGACCCTCGCCTTCAAGGACGTGGCCCTGCAGCTGCTCGGCAACCTGTTCGAGTACGTGCTCGCCCGCACCGGCGGCTTCATGAACATCCTCGGCGCCACCTCCGGCGACACCGGCAGCGCGGCCATCGCCGGGGTGCGCGGCAAAAAGGGGATCAACATCTTCATCCTCCATCCGCACGGCCGCACCAGTCCCATCCAGGCCCTGCAGATGACCACCGTGCTCGACCCGAACGTGTTCAACATCGCGGTGCGCGGCACCTTTGACGACGCCCAGGCCATCGTCAAGGAACTGTTCAACGACCTCGCCTTCCGCGACCAGTACCGGCTGGGCGCGGTCAACTCGATCAACTGGGCGCGGGTGCTCGCCCAGGTGGTCTACTACGTGTACGCCTACCTCAAGCTGCGCAACCACGGCTGCGCCAGTGTGGACTTCTCCGTGCCCACCGGCAACTTCGGCGACATCTTCGCCGGCTACGTGGCCCGCCGGCTGCTGCCGCCGGGTTCCATCCACACCCTGATCCTGGCCACCAACGCCAACGACCTGCTCACCCGCTTCGTCACCCGCGGCGACTACTCGCGCGGTGAGGTGATCGCCACCAGCAGCCCGTCCATGGACATCCAGATCGCCTCCAACTTCGAGCGCTACCTCTATTATTTGCGCGACGAGGACGGGGGAGCGGTCAAGCGGGACATGGACAGCTTCGCCGCCACCGGCCACCTCGACCTGTCCGCCTTCCGCGAGCGGGTGGCGCTGGATTTCCGTTCGCGCTCGGTCTCCGAGGCGGAGACCATCGCCACCATCGGCGCGGTGTACCGCGAACACGGCTACCTGCTCGACCCGCACACCGCGGTGGGCGTGTGCGCAGCCCAGGATCTGCGTGATGCGGACCGGCCGGTGGTCTGCCTGGCCACGGCCCACCCGGCCAAGTTCGGCGCGGCCGTGGCCCGGGCCATCGGCACCGAGCCGGACCTGCCGCCCGCGCTCGCCGACCTGGAGCGCCGCGAGAGCCGGGTGCAGGTGCTCGACGCGGACGCAGGCGCGATCAGGGAGTTCGTGGCCCGCCACGCCCTGCGCTGAAGGGCTCGGGCGCAACCATCGGGAGGGGCAGGATGATTGAGTTTGCAGGGTACCGGCAGCGGGTCGAGGAGGCGGTCGCCTTTCTGCGCGAACGCATCTCCGAGCCGCCGGAGGTGGTCGTTCAACTGGGCACGGGACTCGGCGGCCTGGCCGGCGCCATGCAGGCGGTCACTTCCTTCGCCTACACGGAGATCCCCCATTTCCCGCAGTCCACGGTCCAGAGCCACGACGGCCGGCTGGTCTTCGGCACCCTGGCCGGGCGGCGGACCGCCATTCTCCAGGGGCGGTTCCACTGCTACGAGGGCTACGCGGCCCGCGAGGTGGCCCTGCCCATCCGCGTGCTGGCGCTTTTGGGCGCGCGCACGGCCATCATCACCAACGCCAGCGGCGGCCTGAACCCGGCTTTCCGGCCCGGGACGATCATGGTCCTGGCCGACCACATCAACCTGCTGGCGGACAACCCGCTGCGCGGTCCCAACGTCGACGCCTGGGGCGAGCGGTTCCCGGACCTGTCCACCCCCTATGATCCGGACCTGCGCCGGCTGGCCCTCGACCTCGCCCGCCGCCACGGTCTCCCGGAGGTGTGCAGCGGCACCTACGTGTGCGTGCCCGGGCCGAGCCTGGAAACCCCGGCCGAGACCCGCTACCTGCGCCTGATCGGCGCGGACGCGGTGGGCATGTCGTCCGTGCCCGAGATCCTCGTCGCCCTGCATGCCGGCCTGCGCGTGCTCGGCCTGTCGGTGGTGGCCAACGTCAACGATCCGGACAACTTCCAGCCGATCCGCCTGGGCGAGATCATCGCCGCCGCCCGCCGGGCCGAACCGCGCCTGCAGCAGCTGCTCATCAACACCCTGGCGGAGCTCAGCCCATGAACGGACCCGCAGCCACCCTGCTCCTCACCGGTCGCTACCTGATCACCCTGGACCCGGCCCGGCCGGTCATCGAGGAGGGGGGCGTAGCCATCGCCGGCGACACCATCCTCGCCGTGGGCAAGGCCGAGGAATTGCGCCGCCGCCACCCGGGCGCCCAGTTGATCGCCGAGGAGCACGGGTTGATCATGCCCGGGCTGGTGAACGTGCACACGCACGCGCCCATGGCCCTGTTCCGCGGCCTGGCCGACGACCTGCCGCTCATGCGCTGGCTGGAGGACCATATCTTCCCGGTGGAGGCTGCACTCACCGGAACCCTGGTCTATCACGCCGCCCGGCTGTCCCTGTGCGAGATGATCCGCTCCGGCACCACCTCGTTCTGCGACATGTACCTGTTCGCCGGCGAGGTGGCCCGCGCCGCCGCCGAGGCGGGCATGCGCGCCTGGGTGGGGGAGGTGCTCTACGACTTCCCCTCGCCGAGCTACGGCCCCCTGGAAAAGGGTTTTGTCTGTACGCGCGAGTTGATCGACCGCTACCGGGACCACCCGCTGATCACGGCCACGGTGGACCCGCATGCGGTCTACACCTGCGCCCCCGGCCTGCTCGGCCGCCTGGGAGAGCTGGCCCGGGAGACCGGCTCGCTCTGCGTGATCCACCTGGCCGAGACCGCGGACGAGGTGCGCACCTGCCGCGAGCGGTACGGCTGCACCCCGGTCCTGCATCTCGAGGCCCTGGGGCTGCTCGGGCCGAACCTGGTCGCCGACCACTGCGTCCATCTCGACGAGATGGAGATCGAGCTGCTCGCCGAACGGGGCGTCAAGGTGGCCCACTGTCCGGAGTCGAACATGAAGCTCGCCTCGGGCATCGCCCCGGTGCCGCAGCTGCTGGCCGCGGGCGTCGAGGTCGGGCTGGGCACGGACGGCAGCGCCTCGAACAACGACGTGGACCTGTTCGGCGAGATGGGCACTGCCGCCAAGGTGCACAAGGCGGCCACGCTTGACCCAACGGTGATGCGCGCCGACCAGGTGCTCCGCTGCGCCACCCTGGGCGGGGCGCGGGTGCTCGGCGCGGGTGGGCTGATCGGCAGCCTCGAGGTCGGCAAGAAGGCGGACTGCATCGTCCTCGACCTTGACCAGCCGCACCTGACCCCGGTGTACAACCCGGTGTCGCACCTGGTCTACGCGGCCCGCGGCAGCGACGTGATCCATTCGGTGATCAACGGCCGGGTGGTGATGCGCGACCGGCAGCTGCTCACCCTGGACGAGCGGGCCATCCTCGCCCGGGCGGCGGAAATGGCCGCTGCGCTCGGCCGCCGCGATGGCGGTTGACAGTCCCTCCGGCGAGGTGCTATTATCTGGCCTCTTTTGATTTCTCTGCAAAATTTCACGAGGTGTCACCATGTTCGGACTCGGAATGCCTGAACTGATTATCATTCTGGTCATTATCGTCATCATCTTCGGGGCCGGCAAACTGCCGGAGATCGGCAGCGGCATCGGCAAGGGGATCCGCAACTTCAAGGAAGCCACCAAGAAGGACGAGGAGCCCAAGTCCCTCGAGGACGACAAGAACAAGGAAGCCTGATCCCGCCGGCCGCCCGGCCGCCGTTGCCATCCCGTACAGGGGACCATCGCATGTTCGGACTCGGAACACCTGAATTGCTCGTCATCCTCGGCATTGCCGCGCTCGTCTTCGGCGGCCGCAAACTGCCCGAGATCGGTGCCGGCCTGGGCAAGGCCATCGGTTCGTTCAAGCGCGAGGTCGACGATGTCCGCCAGGCGGGCACCGACCTCACCCGGAGCCTGCCGGGGGTCAAGGAGGCCGCCGAGGCCAGGGAGACCCTGGACAAGGCCAAAGACCTCACCCGCCTGCTGCGCAAGTAAGCCCCGCCCCTCCCGGGCCTTTCCGCCCGGCTTTTCTTCGCTTTTCATTTCCGTCGTGAGTTTTTTCGGCGCCGTGCCCCGCCTCCGCGTTCCTGTGCGCTCTTTCCGGGCCACTTTCTGCATGTTTTACAACATTGTTCGGTGATCCTCTTTCCGCTTGACAACGTATTCCCTTTTCTGTAATTCTCGCCCTAAAGAAAGCTGCCAATTCTGTGACCAACAAGAGCGGGATTGTCAAAACATCTACATTTTTGTTAGACATGGGGCCGGGTCGGGTGTCACCGCCCGCAAGGCCCCTGGCGGGAGTTGTCCATGTGCCGATTAGCATTGAAAAGCGCGGATCAGCCCTTTTCCCCGTACGAGGTCCTCACCGCCATGGAGGCCATGCAGGAGGGCTATGACGGCAGCGGCCTCGGCCTGCTGCTGCGCGGGGTGGAGTTCGAGGATTTCAAGCTCCGGCCCAACCACGTGGTCCTGTCCGGCATCGCCCACACCGAGGCGGCTTTTCACCGGCTCACTGACTGGATGGGCGGCCAGGGGTTCCAGGTCAAGTACGTGCACGAGTTCGATCGCCGGCCGGAGATGATCGAGGCCAGGGACCGCTTCAACTACATGGTGCGCGCCTACTCCATGCCCGAGAGCTGGTCCGGTCTGAGCGCCGAGGCGATCGACGACCGCCTGCTGCAGACCCGGCTCGCCATCCGCCGCGACGGCGAGGCCAACGGCGGCGACATCACCGTGTTCTCACTCTATCGCGACGTGGTCATGCTCAAGGAGGTCGGCTGGCCGCTGGCGGTGGGCGATGCCCTCGGCCTGGCCGACAACAGGCTGCGGGCGCGGGTGGTCATGGCCCAGGGGCGGCAGAACACCAACTACGGCATCAACCTGTACGCCTGCCACCCGTTCTTCATCCAGGGTATCGCCACCATGACCAACGGCGAGAACACCGCCTTCGTCCCGGTCAAGGAGTGGCTGCTGGGCACGAACATCCCCGGTTACCTCGGCTACCACAGCGATTCCGAGACCTTTGCCCACATCCTCCACTACGTCCTGCGCCGGCTGAAACTGCCGCTGGAGTTCTACAAGCACGTGATCACCCCGCTCAAGACCGAGGAGTTGGACGCGCACCCGGACGGGGACTTCCTCAAAGGGCTGCGCACCGCCTGCCGGCGGCTGATCATCGACGGCCCCAACGCGGTGATCGCCACCCTGCCCGACGAAACCTGCATGCTGGTCATGGACCAGAAGAAACTGCGGCCGGCCACGGTCGGCGGCCGACCCGGCGCCTGGGCCATCGCCTCGGAGATGTGCGGGGTCGACGCGCTCGTCCCGGACCGCGACCCGGCGCTGGATTTCCAGCCCATGCGCCAGCACACCGTTCTCATTCCCCCCGAACGCAAGGAACTCACAGTATGGTCTCAGTTCGATCCGTGTACACTGCCCCAGGCAGCCTGAGCTATCACGACCTCCCCTGGATCATCGAGCACCGCGAGGACCGCTGCACCCTCTGCGGCCGCTGCACCGCAGTGTGTCCGGTGGGGGCGATCACGCTCTCCCATTTCCGCCAGCGGGTGCCCAAACTCGACGTGATGCAGAAGCGGCGCGGCAACGATTACCGCCACTTCACCGGCATCCGCCAGAGCACGGACATGGCCAAGCGCTGCATCGGCTGCTCCATGTGCGCCTCGGTCTGCCCGAACGAGGCCATCGGTCCGCACCTGAACGACAACGAGCGGCGCGCCAACTTCCTCCACAACCAGCAGGGCGAGGCCCAGAAGCGCGGCGGCCGGCGCAACGTCTCCGGCCGCACCGTGCTCGACCGGATCAGCTTCACCCGCATCTCCATGCTCACCGACCCGGCGCTCGACGCGGGCCGGCACGAGTTCAACATCAACACCATCCTCGGCCGGGTGCTGCCGCCGGAGGAATTCCTGCGCCGCCGGCTGGCCGGCGAGTGGATCCCGCCCACCCGCGAGATCTTCCCGTTCGTCATCGGCTCCATGTCCTTCGGCGCGCTCTCGCCGAACATGTGGCTCGGCCTGTTGCAGGGCGTGGCCTACTGCAACGAGGTGCTCGGGATCCCGGTGGTCATGGCCACGGGCGAGGGCGGCTGTCCGCCCTGGGTGCTGAAGAGCCCCTTCCTGAAGTACATCATCCTCCAGATCGCCTCGGGCTACTTCGGCTGGGACGAGATCATCCGCGCCATCCCGGAGATGCAGTGCGACCCGGCGGCCATCGAGATCAAGTACGGCCAGGGCGCCAAGCCCGGCGACGGCGGCCTGCTCATGTGGTTCAAGGTGAGCAAACTCATTGCCCGGCTGCGCGGCGTGCCCGAGGGCGTGGACCTGCCCTCGCCGCCGGTGCACCAGACGCTCTACTCCATCGAGGAGAGCGTCATGAAGATGATCCAGACCATGTCCATGGCCTTCGGCTTCCGCGTGCCGGTCTACCCGAAGATCTCCGGCTCCTCCTCGGCCAAGGCGGTGCTCAACAACCTGGTGCGCAACCCGTACGCCGGCGGCCTCCTGATCGACGGCATCGACGGCGGCACCGGCGCGGCCTACAACGTGAGCATGGACGCCACCGGCCACCCCATCGCCTCCAACCTGCGCGAATGCTACCAGGACCTGGTTCGCCAGGGGCGGCAGAACGAGATCCCCCTGTTCGCCGCCGGCGGCATCGGCAAGAACGGCAACGTCACCCAGAACGGCATGGCCCTGATCATGCTCGGCGCCTCGGGCGTACACATCGGCAAGTACATCATGCAGGCCTGCGCCGGCTGCCTGGGCAACGAACTGGGCCGCTGCAACGTCTGCAACCTTGGCATTTGCCCCAAGGGCATCACCAGCCAGAACCCCAAGCTCTACCGCCGTCTCGACCCGGACGACGTGGCCCAGCGGGTGGCCGACGTGTTCATGGCCATCCGCACCGAAATGAAGAAGATCATGGCCCCGCTCGGCCGCTCCCAGAGTTTGCCCATCGGCATGTCCGACGCGCTCGGCATCGATGATCGGGCCATCGCCGAGCGATTGCAGATCAACTACATCTGCTGAGGCCACCCGCATGCACCCGTCAGAGCACTCCACCATGAACGAAACCAGGCAAAGCTGTCGCACCATTCCCGGCCGGGACGCGGCCAACCAGCGGGTCTCCTCCAAGGACTTCGAGGCCGCGGTGCGCGCTGCGGCGGAAACGGCCGATGACCTCCTGCTCGAGTCCTTCGGCCAGCACAACATCGGCCTGCGCCTCGGCAGTCCCGAGCGGCCGCTCACCCTGCGCGTCACCGGCCCGGTGGGCCAGCGGCTCGGCTGCATGGGCCAGCCCGGCGCGACCATCGTCTGCGAGGGCTCGGCCTCGGACGACGTCGGCTACCTGAATATCGGCGCGGACATCGTCGTCAAGGGCGACGCCACCAACGGCGTGTGCAACGCCATGGCCGGCGGCCGGGTGATGATCGGCGGCTCCATCGGCGCCCGCGGCCTGACCATGACCAAGTGGAACCCGGACCACGAGCGGCCCGAGATGTGGGTGCTCGGCTCGGTGGGCGACACCTTCGCCGAGTTCAACTGCGGCGGCATCGGCGTGGTCTGCGGGGTGGAGGCGAAGAACCCGGACAACGTGCTCGGCTATCGGCCCTGCGTGGGCATGGTGGGCGGCAAGATCTACTTCCGCGGCTCCACCGACGGTTCCTATTCGACCACCAACGCCAAGCTCACCCGGCCGGACGACGCCGAGTGGCAGTGGCTGCTGGACCGGCTGCCCGAATTCCTGGCGCGCATCGGCCGGCCGAAACTGCTGGCCACCCTCTCCGAGCGCAACGAGTGGCAGCTGCTCACCGCCATCACTCCGCAGGAGCGGGCCCTGATGTTCGCCGGGCCCATGCCCATGGCCGAATTCCGCCGCCGCATCTGGGACAAAGGCTTCGGCGGCGGCGACCCGCTGCGCGACCTGGCCCCGGGGCTCGAGCGCGACCTGGTCGGGGTGGTCGAGAGCGGTGATCTGCGCCGGCGCAAACCCTTCTGGGCCAACCGCGATGCGGCCGCGCCCTGCACCTTCTTCTGCCCCATCCACATCCCCACCATCGACCGGCTGCGGCTCATCCGCGAGGGCCGAACCGACGAAGCCTACGAGATGCTCCTGCGCTACACGCCGCTGCCGGCCTCGGTGTGCGGCACCATCTGCCCGAACCTGTGCATCCAGAACTGTTCGCGCGAGAAGATCGACTACTCCATCGACGCCTCGGTGCTCGGCCGCTCGGTGCGCAACGTGGACCCGCCCAGATCCCTGCCGGCCACGGGCCACAAGGTGGCGGTCATCGGCGGCGGCCCGGCGGGCATGGCCGTGGCCTGGCACCTGGCCCTGCACGGGGTGGAGGCGCACATCTATGAGCGCGGCCCGCGGCTGGGCGGCAAACTCGCCCAGACCATCCCCTGGGAGCGGCTGTCGCAGGCGGTGTGGGACGCGGAGATCGACCGTTTCCTGAAGACCGAGAACCTGCACGTGCATTTGAACGAGACCCTGAGCCGCGAGCGGGTGGAGGCGCTCAAGGGTGAGTTCGACTACGTGGTCGTGGCCGTGGGCGCGCACCAGCCGCGCACCCTTTCCTTCCCCGGCCACGAGCGGGTGATCCCGGCGCTCGACTACCTCAAGGCGGCCAAGAGTGACCAACCCATGGCCACGGGCAAGCAGGTGGTGATCATCGGCGCAGGCAACGTCGGCTGCGACGTGGCCGCCGAGGCCTACCGGCTGGGCGCGCAGGAGGTGGTGCTGGTGGACATCCAGAAGCCGCTGGCGTTCGGCAAAGAGCGGGCTGCGGCCGAGGCGCTCGGCGCCACCTTCCGCTGGCCGTTCATGACCCGCGAGGTCACGGCCGAAGGGTTGGTCGGCGCCGATGGTACGCTGCTGCCGGCGCAGACGGTGATCATCTCCATCGGCGACGTGCCCAATCTGCCCTTCCTGCCCGAGTCGGTGCAGGTGGTCACGGTGGGCGGCGCGGCCTGGATCAAGACCGACGCGGCCGGTCGCACCAGCGACGCGCAGATCCTCGCCGTGGGCGACGTGGAGCGGCCGGGCCTGGCCACCAACGCGCTCGGCGCGGGCAAGCGCACCGCCGAGTACCTGCTCGCCACCTTCAGGGGCGAGCCCTGGGTGCCCTTCGACAAGCAGCTGATCCGCTACGAGAACCTGACCTTCGCCCACTACGACCCGGTGAGCGACCGCGGCCGGACCGAGGACCAGCAGGCGGCCCGCTGCCTGAGCTGCGGCTCCTGCCGCGACTGCCACCTGTGCGAGACCATCTGCCCCACCGAGGCCATAGCCCGCCGGGAGGTGGAGCCGGGTTCGGACGGGGTCAACTGGGAATACGTCTCCGACGATGCCAAGTGCATCGCCTGCGGCTTCTGCGCCGATACCTGCCCCTGCGGCATCTGGGTGCTGCGGCCGTTCTGAGCCGACTTGGCCGCAGGACACAAAAAAGCCCCGGACCGAGCTCGGTCCGGGGCTTTGTTGTGTCCTGCGGCGGATCGGATCGGCCATTGCCGCCTCCGCCCGGTTCAGACGCTGGCGCCTATCGCTCCATGTCCACGTCGAGGATAGTGCCATCCTCGGCGAGGTCCACTTCCAACTGTATGGCCTTATACTGGACGAGCACCTCGTACTTGGTGCGGTTGGCCTGCACGTCCTTTTCCGCGGCCAGGGGGGTGGCGCCGGGGAAATACTCGCGGAGTGTGGACAGGACTTTTTCCGGCACGTCGGTCACCGGCAGGGGCGTGCCGGCGTGGGCAAAGGCGGCGGTCAAGACGACAAGAAGTACACTTGAGAGCGTTTTCATCGGTTGTTCCTCGGCACAGGTGGGGAATGTTGGGCAGCGGCGCTCGGCTCAGGCTGCCTGCTCCGCCGCCTCGATGGCCCGGCGGAAGCGCTCGGTGGACAGCCGCAGCTGGCAGCCCGGGCAGCAGCTGCCCGGCTTCTTGAACCAGCTCACCGTGTTGGTGATCTTGATGCCGCATTTCGGGCAGGTGACGGTGATTGTTTTGTCCTCCATCATTGGTCCTCCTCGGTTGGGGTTTGGGGATTGCAGTGCGATGAAAGCCCGCCGCGGCAGGCAAGCGGGCGGAATGTCCGCGAATGGTGCCTCGTTGGCGACCAAGCCGGATTTATGCAGGGGAGCCGGAGCAGGCGTACTCTGTATTTCTACCTGTCCGGCTGATGGATGGCAACGGGAACCTGCAGGTCGGTGTCCCGGCAAGGGGCTGCACCTGCGACGAGCAGCGCGAGCAAACATTGTCCGGGGTGGCATCTGGGAAGGAAGGCCGGGTGTTCGCGTCACCCGCCGGGCGGGGTCCACAGGGCCTGGGGGTGCCACAACCGCAGGCCGCGCTCACGCACGCCCTGCTGCACCGCCTGCTCCCAGGTGCGCAGGGGCGGGGGCGGCTGGTAGGCGCTGCGCTTCGGGTCGTAGCGGCCGGTCACGCCGGTGAGCACGGCCAGGGCGTCGGTGGCCGCGGCCTTGACGCCGTCGTCGGTGGCACGCGAGCCGACGTAGAAGTCATTGCCCGGCCAGCTGACATGGTCCCAGGCCACCAGGCTGAACAGGCGGCAGGCGGTGAAATCGTCGCCCGCCTCCCCGTACGCGGCCGGCGGGCAGAGCTGGGTCCGGCCGCGGTTGCCCGGGCGGGTCAATGGCCGGACAAAGAGGGTGATGCCGTGCAGCTCGTGCCGGGCGTTGTCGCATTCGTTGTAGGGATCGAAGTACACGGCCGCGAGGTTCGGCAGGGAGGCGCCCTCCTCGGCCAGCAGCCGTTCCAGCACCGCCTGCAGCTGCGCGCCGAGACGCCCCTGGAAGGGGCCGGCGAACTGGCCGCAGCCGAGCCCGGGCAGGGTGACCAGGGCCGAGCGCGGCCGGCCGGCATGCTCGTTGATGAACCGCAGCACGGGCAGCAGGCGGCGCCGGTAGAGTCGATGGTAGCCCTCCGCGTTCAGGCTGCCGTCCGCTGCGGTGACCTCGTCCCAGTCCGCCGGGGTGCAGCCGCGGCCGTTCTGCAGCAGCGCGCCCGGGGTGAACACCAGGGTGGCGGGGAAGGGCTGGTCGTGCGGGGTGGGCGCGGTGTGGCTGCCGTTGTCGAACACGGTGACCGGCACGGCCACCGAAATGTCACCGAGCAGGCCGAGCTCGACCAGGTTCCAGTCCGAGCCGTCGCCGGCCACCGCGCTTTCGGCAAAGATCTGCGGCCGCTTGGTGGCGAACACACAGCCGAGCAGTTCCTCGGCGCTCATCGCGGCCAAGTCCGCATGCGGAAGACACCCCTGCACGAGCGCGCCGGGCCGGGTTTGCCCGGCGGCGAGCGCCAGCCGGTAGGCCTCGGCGCGGGCCAGGGTCTCGGCCGGGAGGATGATGGTGTGGCGGGGTGCGGTGGTGGTCGCGGCGGTGGGCACGGCGTGCAGGGGTTCCGGTGGAGGTTCGGCCGGCCGGTGCAGCCACCGGCCGGTGCAGGGGCAGGGGTTATTTGTCCTTGGCCACCACCCAGATCGCATGGGCCACGCCGGGCAGGTAGCCGAAGAGGGTGGCGACGATGTTGATCCAGAAATGCTTGCTGGCCAGGCCCACCTGCAGAAAAACCCCAAGGGGCGGCAGGATGATGGCGCAGATGATTTTCACGAGTTCCATGGTGGTTGCCCTCCTTCAGTGGTGGTGAACGCGTCGCCCCGGGCCGCGAACCATGGCAGCGGGACGGGAATGCTCAGCAATCCTGCCGCAGCATGACCCCGCACCTGAGACAGGTGCACGGCACCACCAGGCTGTTCTGCACGCCGATGCGCAGGCCGCAACGCGGGCATTTCGCCGAAAAATGGTGGGCCAGGCCAAGCAGGCCAACGAGCAGGAAACCTGCGGTTACGATAAGACCGATCCCGTTTTTCGCCAGCCCGGTCCAACTGAGCAGGCCTCCGCCCGAACCGAGCACCACGAAGGCCGCGAACAGCAGCAGGTTGAGCCGCTGCCACCTGGCCAGTTGGCAAAGTTCGTCACCGGTGAGCGGCGCGGGCGGAGTTAGTTGCCACCGCGCGGTTGCCGCCGGGCGCCGGGCGTGGCGGCGCAGGCCGAGCAGCAGAAAGGGCACCAGCGCCCCGATCAGGCCGAGGATGAGCGCTGCGGTGTGCATGGGTGCCCCGGTTCAGGTTGGCCCGGAGCGGCCGTACCGGCTGAACCGCCGGCCCGGGAGCAGGGCGGCATCAGCAGCATGCCGCCACCGCCGCCGGCCGGCGCGCCGCTTCATTGCCCCGGTGTGACCGGTTCCCGCCCGGTGCCCCCGGTTTCCTTGAGAAAGCGGTTGGTCTCGGCCACGATCACGCCGGACAGGCCGACCAGGCCGATGAGGTTGGGGATGGCCATCAGCCCGTTCATCACGTCGGCGAAGTTCCAGACAAGATCGAGCTTGACCGTCGCGCCCACCGCCACGCAGGCCGAGTAGACCAGCCGGTAGGGCAGCACGGCGCGCACACCGGCCAGGTATTCCATGCATTTCTCGCCGTAATAGGCCCAGCCGAGGATGGTCGAATAGGCGAAGAAGATGATGCCGAAACTGACGATGAACCCGCCGGCGTTGCCGGGCAGACCGATGTCGAAGGCCGACTTGGTCAGCGCCGCGACCTCGGCCCCGGAGTTCCACGCGCCGGTGACGATGAGCACCATTCCGGTCATGGTGCAGACGATGATGGTATCGATGAAGGTACCGGTCATGCTGACCAGTGCCTGCTGGCAGGGCTCGTTGGTCTTGGCCGCGGCCGCGGCGATGGGGGCGCTGCCCAGGCCCGACTCGTTGGAGAAGACGCCGCGGGAGACACCCTTCTGGATGGCGAGCATCACCGTGGCGCCGACAAAGCCGCCGGTGGCCGCGGTGCCGGTGAAGGCGTCGTGGAACACCAGGGCGAAGGCACCCGGCACCTCGCCGGCGAAGCGGACGAGGATGGCCAGACAGCCCAAGACGTAGACCACGGCCATGACCGGCACCATCACCGCGGCCACGTTGCCGATTTTTTTGACGCCGCCGATGATCACCGCCGCGGTGCACGCTGCCAGGACTACGCCGGTGAGGAGCGGGTCGATGCCGAGCGCCTCTTTCAGGTTGCCGGACACGGCGTTGGCCTGCACGGTGTTGCCGATGCCGAAGGAGGCGATGGCGCCGAACAGGGCAAAGAGCACGCCGAGCCACTTCTGGCCCAGGCCCCGCTCCAGGTAGTACATCGGCCCGCCGGCCATCTCGCCGTTCTCGTCGACCACCCGGTACTTGACCGCCAGCACGCCCTCGCCGTACTTGGTCGCCATGCCCACGGCGGCGGTCACCCACATCCAGAACAGGGCGCCGGGCCCGCCCACCGAAATGGCGGTGGCCACGCCGATGATGTTGCCGGTGCCGATGGTGGCCGCCAGGGCGATCATCAGGGCCTTGAAATGGCTGATGTCGCCCATCTCGTTTTCCCTGGAGCGGGCAAAGGTCTCGCGCAGGGCGTGGCCGAGCATGGTCACCTGGATGCCGCGCAGGCGGACGGTGAGCAGGATGCCGGTGCCGACCAGCAGTATGAGCAGGGGCACGCCCCAGACATAGCCGCTGGCTGCCGCAAAAAAGTTGTTCAGCTGTTCCATGTGCTCTTCTTCCCCGGATGTCCGGCCTGCCCGGCGCCCGCTCCAGTGCGGGACTCGCCGCCGGCCGTGGTGGTGGCAAAACGGTGTCGTGCGGTGGTCGACCCGGCCTGACGTCCTCCGCAGCCGACCGCTTGAGCGATGCCCCGCCGCAGCGGTCGGCATCAGGGCGCCATCGTCCCGGAAAAGAGGGGGGTGACGACAGTGCCGGCGACGGTGACTACTAACCCGATGAGGGCCGGAATGTCCAGCGTTTGTCCAAAGAACAGCCAAGAAATCAAGGCAATGAGCGGGACTGCGGGGGCGGCCCGGATGCCCCCGGGGCGCCGGCGGGGAGGGGCATGGCGGGCAGTGGCGGGTCACCCGGACGCATCGTGGACCGCCACGGGTGGGGGATGTACGATGCCGACGGCGTCGGCAATCACAAACACAGGGTCTGCGCCGGCAGGACCACCACCCGGTTGCGGCCCCCGGCCTTGCCCGCGTACAGGGCCTGGTCCGAGCAATCGACACAGTAATCGATGGTCGTGTGCGGATCGTTCCAGCAGCTGATGCCAAAGGTCAGGGTGACCTGGAAGGTCTCGTCGCCGCAGGCAAAGGGCGTGGCGGCGATGATGTGCCGGATGCGTTCGGCCACCGCCACCGCCTCGTCCGCATCCATGTTCCTGAGCAGCAGGAGGAATTCCTCGCCGCCCCAGCGGGCCGCCAGGTCCTGGCCGCGCAGGTTGTTGCGGAGGATCGTTGCCACGGATTTGAGCACCTCGTCGCCGCAGGCGTGACCGTGGGTGTCGTTGACGGCTTTGAACCGGTCGATATCACACAGGACAACGGCAAAGCCCTTGCCGCCGGCCTGGTTCCCGGTGGCATGCAGCCGGCGGCGCAGGGTGGCGATCTCCCGGTCCAGGAACCCGATCATGGCCCGGCGGTTGGGCAGGTCGGTGAGGGAGTCGGTGAGCGCCATCCGCTCGATCTGCTCGTTTTTCTCCTTCAGGTCGGCGATGGCCGCGGCCAGGCGATTCTGGGTGAGGAGCCGTTCCTCCTCCAGGCGGATGGCCGAGGAGAAGGCGGCGATGATGTACTGCTCCACATCCGTGTACCTCCGCTTGCGCGTATCGACCACGCACAGCGAGCCGACCACCTGGCCCTCCACCAGCACGGGAAAGCCGAGGTAGGACTTCAGCCCGTACTGTCTGACGTTGCTGTCCAGGGTCTCCCACTCGGAGCCTTCCAGGTCGTTGAGCACCACGGCCTCGATATTCGTCGGCCCGTGGTGGGAGATGGTCATGTCGTAGCAGATGTGGCCCTGCGGGTGGTCTTCCCGCTTGAAGCCGGGCGGTTCGTTGTCAATGGACCAGGTCTTGAGGATGCCGTTTTCCAGGCGGTTGTACAAGGCCACGTCCGAGCCGAGCACCTTGCCGAGCGTCCTCACGACCACGTTGATGTTCTCCAGGGGGTCAGGCCCGAGCAGGTGGAAGTAGTCGAACAGGAAACGCCGCATTTCCACCAGCGCCTCTTCGGCCTTGTTCCGCTGCCTGGCTTCCTCTGCCGCGACGAGTCGCCAGTCGGTCCCGTTCTCCGTCATGCTGTTGCCTCAACGCGCGCCAGTCGCCGATTACCGGAATCCCGGAAGCGCCTGGTGTCTCATTTTTCCTGTGTGCCGCTTTTTAGGGCCGCGCAGCCGGCTGTTCCGGCCTTTACTTGACCTGTTTCAGGACAGGCCGCCGTTGCGGTTCTGTTCCTGCTGCAGGCTACGGCAACCCGGCCGGGTTGTTCAGGAAAGTTTCGGTAAACTTTTTCGGGCCGGGCGCCGGCGTGGGCAGCCATCGATGCAGGTTCCGCCGCCGGCCGGCTCCGAGGCGTAAGCCGGCGGCGCCGGCGATCACCGTTTTTTTCTGATGGTGCGATGGAGGATGAGGATGAGCACCGCCCCGCCGACGCTGAGCAGCAGGCTCCCGGGGTTGAGCCCGGTAACGGAGCCAAGGCCGAGAAACGAGCCGACATAGCCGCCGACAAAGGCGCCGCCTATGCCCAGGAGGATGGTGAGGAAAATGCCGCCCGGGTCCGGGCCCGGCATGACCAGCTTGGCGATCACACCAACGATCAGTCCCATCAGAATCCAGGAGAGAATGCCCATGGTGAACCTCCATCGTTGTGGTTGCGATTCGGCGCCGGTGGTGGCCGGGCTACCTGATCAGTTCGAGAATGGGCCGGAAACAGGCGGCCCGGCAGTCCACCGCCAGTTCGTACAGGCACATTTCCAGCCCGGTGATGCCCACCCCTCGGGCCGCCAGCCGGGACACGGCGAGTTCCCTGTTGGCCGCGGCGCGCGAAGTGACGCAGTCGACCACCAGCTCGACTCCGTAGCCCAGGTCGCGCAGGTGGAGCGCGGTCTGGTACACGCAGATGTGCGCTTCGATGCCGCAGACCAGCCAGGTGCGCACCCCGGCGGCCTGCACCGCGGCGACAAAGGCCGGCTCGCGGCAGGCGTCGAAGGTGTACTTGGTGATCGGCCTCTGATCCGGCAGCAGGGCGCTGATTTCGTCCACCGTACCCCCCAGCTTCTCCGGGTTCTGCTCCAGCCAGAGGATGGGCAGGCCGAGGATCTGCGCGCCCCGGACAAGTTTCGCCGTGTTGGCGAGCACCGTCTTGCTGTCGTGGACGATGCGGGCGAGTTTGCCCTGGATGTCGACGACAAGCAGCCCTGTATCGTTTGCATCGAGCATGGAGGCGTCCCTGGCGCTGCACCGGGCCGCAGTCGGTGCGGTCGGTTGTTTTTTGTTCTGATTGCCCTTTGTTACCAGAAACTGCCGAGCCACAGGACCAGTTTCTTGACCAGGAGCCAGGCGGCAACGAGAATCCGGGTGATCGTGTCCTGCCAGCCCTGGCCCTCCGGCTCATCGGCGATGGGTTTGCCTTCAAGCTGCGCGGCAATCCTTCGGGCCCGCTTGTCCGGCGCCGGGTGGCTCGACAGGAAGGTATGGCTGCTGCCCAGGGTGGCCAGCTTTTCCAGGGCAGTGACCGCGGACCGGGGATTTGTGTTGTTCTTGCGGACAAAGGCCAGGCCGTAGTCGTCCGCCTGCCGTTCCTCGTGCTGGGAAAACTGGGCGGTGACAATCTGCTGGATAAAGGCGCCCAGGTGCGAGCGGGCAATCTCGCCGATGGTGCCGCTGACGGCTGCGGCCGCCTTGCGGGTGGCGTTGGCCGCGTAGGCCAGGCGCAGTTTTTCGTGGATGTGCTCGAGTTCGACGTGGCCCATTTCATGGCCGACAACGAACAGCAACTCGTCGTCGTCGAGCATGTCCATCAGGCCGGCGAATATCCTGATGGTGCCGTCGGCCATGGCAAAGGCGTTGACCTCGTCGGTCAGGTAGACCTTGTGGGTGAACCGGCTGTCCCTGTTCGAAGCGCTGCGGGCCAGCACCCGCTGCAAACGCCGGGCGTGCGGGTGTTCCGGCGGGGCGATGCGGTGCTGCCGGTCGACCTGCGCGCTGGTGGCCACGGCGATCTGCTGCACCTCCCGGTCGCTGAGGGTGATCGCTCTGGCCGCATCGATGGCCGCGCTGGTCGCCATGAGCGGATCGACGTTGTCGCAACCGGTGGTGAAAAAGGCCAGGAAGAGCAGGGGGAGCAGTTTGAATGCGTGCATGCTGGATCAGGGAAGGGGTGATCAGCCCTGGGGCACCCCGTTCCGGTTCCGGGCGGGGGCGCGTTCGGGCAGGAGGGCGCCATCCGTCTATGAACGGCCGGCGAGGAACTCGTCCGTGGTCAGGCAGCGGACGCCGATGTTGGCGATGTCGAGGATGTTGGCCCGGGCGATGTCCTCGGTCTGGGCGCCGGCCGCGTCGGTGACCAGGATCACGTCGTAGCCGTGGGCCACGCCGTCGAAGACAGTGGTGCGGATGCAGTTGGGGTACTGAATGCCGACCACCGCGATGGTATCGACCCCCAGCCGGCGCAGCATGAAATCGAGTTCGGTGTGCATGAAGGCGCTGAACCGGTTCTTGACGATGCGGTACTCGCCCGGCAACGGCTCGAGCCCAGCCACGATTTCGCACCCCGGCGTGCCGGGCACGCAGTAGGGTTTTTTGGCCAGAAAACCGTCCAGCCGGGTCGCCTCGATATCGCTGCCGTCCGCCCGGTACTCCCGTACCACGTGGAACACGGGCAGCCCGTGGGCGCGGAAGTGGGCGAGCACGCGCTTGATGTTCGGCAGCACGGCCATGGCCCCGGCCACGGACATGGGCGCGCCGGGCAGGGCGAAGTCGTTCTGCATGTCGATGATGATCAGGGCTGTTTTCGATGGCATGCGAGGGCTCCTTGGCAGGGTTCAGGGGAACGGGATCACGATGCGAGCAGGCCGCGCGCGACCATGTACAAACCGACCGCCAGCATGGCGAGGAAGAACCACCGTCTGAATTTGGCGGGGGCAATGCGGTTCCGGGTGCGCTGACCGACGAACATGCCCAGCAGCGCGGGCGCGACGGTCGCGACCGAGGCCGCGAGCGCCGCCGGCTGGACGCTGCCCGCGGTACCCATGGCGATGCCCAGGGCCACGGTCGAGACCGTGAACGACAACCCCAGGGCCTGGACCAATTCGTCTTTGGAGAAGCCGAGCGCGCTCAGGTACGGCACCGCGGGCACGACGAACACGCCGGTGGCGCCGGTGAGCACACCGGTGATCGCGCCCACCACCGGCGACAGCAGCCGTTCGGCGGTCGCGGGCACGGAGAGGCGCGGCAGAAAGAGCGCCAGCAGCGCGTACGCGGCCAGCACCCCGCCCAGGGCCACGGACGGCCACCGCGACGAACCGGAGGTCAAAAGGCCGATCCCGACCCCGGTGCCCAGGCACACGCAGAGCATCATGGGCAGCAGCCGGCGGATGATCGCCTCCCGATGCGGGCCGGTGGCGAACTGACAGACGTTGGTCACCAGCGAGGGCACGAGCAGCAGGGCGGCAGCCTGCACCGGCGCCATCACCAGGCCGAGCGCGCCCATCGCCACCGTGGGCAGGCCCATGCCGGTGACGCCCTTCACCCAGCCGGCGACGGTGAAGACGATGGCGACGTACGCCACCGATTCAACGGCAACCACGGGCGCCTCCGGTGCTGGCCGGCACCGGGTGCGCCCGCCGCGTGGTCGCCGCGTCCACGGCCCCGCTCAGAGGTTGAAGCGGATGTTGAGGATGTCGCCGTCAACCACGATGTAGTCCTTGCCCTGGACCATGAGCTTGCCCGCCTTTTTCAGCTCGGCCTCGCTGCCGTAGGCGATCAGGTCGTCATACTTGATCACCTCGGCGCGGATGAACCCTTTCTGCAGGTCGGTGTGGATGACCCCGGCGGCCACCGGCGCCGGCGAATCGACCCGCACCAGCCACTGGTGCACCTCGTCCTTGCCCACGGTGAAGAAGGAAACGCGGCCCAGGGCCTTGAGGCAGAGCCGGGCCAGCACCTGCAGGGCCGGCTCCTCGATGCCCAGGTCCTGGAGAAAGGCCTGGCGCTCCTCGGCGCTGTCGAGCAGGGCGATCTCCGCTTCGACCTTGGCCGAGACGATCATGGCCTCCATGCCGGTGTCGCGGCACAGGTCGGCGACCCGGTCGAGCAGGCTGGTGTCGCCCAGGCTGTCCTCGCCCACGTTGAACACCAGGACCATCTCCTTGCGGGTGATCAGCGGATAGCTGCGGATGAGCAGGTCCTCCTCGTCGCTGAGGGTGAGCAGGCGCAGCGGCGCTCCGCCCTCGAGCTGGGCCTGCAGCCGCTTGAGCAGATCCAGTTCCTTCTGCTGGCGTTCGTCCTTCACCTTCTTGACCGTGGTTTCCAGCCGCTCGATCCGTTTTTCCAGGAACACCTGGTCGTGAAGGAGCAACTCGTCGCCCACTGTCTCCACGTCGCGCAGCGGATCCACCGACCCGGCCGCATGGTAGACCGCCTCGTCCTCGAAGGCGCGCACCACGTGGCAGAGGGCGTCGACATCGCTGATATCGCGGAAGATATCGCCGCGGACGATGGCCTCCTGTTCCATCTTGGGCAGGAGCACCAGGTCGAGCCGCGCCCGCGTCTCTTTTTTGGGCTCGTACATGGCCACCAGCCGGTCGAACCGCTGGTCCACCAGGTCGGCCGTGCCGGGGATGGGCTTGGCCGGACCGGCGGTTTCGTTGACTTCGTGGCCGGTCAGGACCTGGAAAAGGGTTTTCTTGCCGACCTGCGGCAGGCCGATGATACCGATTTTCATGACAACCTCTGTTGATGGTGACGGGTAGTGGTGGAAAGTTGAGGATCGGGAGCCGCCCCGGGGAGGAGACGGCCGGGAGATTAAAAAAGTTTCTTGTACCGCTGACGCCCACTGATCACGGGCGGCAGTATGCCGTCG
>ERZ1645187.1084-NODE-1084-length-25677-cov-48.002810_pt1 | contig 25677 bp, 20 predicted proteins | sample MGYA00575352_ERZ1645187 | MGnify/ENA primary metagenome ERZ1645187 (study PRJEB40837, sample SAMN11349314) | freshwater sediment metagenome | isolation source: river sediment | host: Sediment | place: India: Wazaribad , New Delhi | collected 2017-02-21 ...
CGCCGGCGCAGTTGCGACAGAGGAAAAACCGCCGGACCGCTAGCGGGTGAGCGGATTTGACCCGGTTGCGGCCCCCAGGCATGGCCGTACACGACCTCGCAGGTCACGGGCAGCAGGCCGTCAGCGCGGCGGCAACGCTCGTAAGCGGCTCGCATGGCTTGCAACCGGCCCTTGCCGGTCAAGCCGCGCGGGCGACCGAACGTCACGTTGCCCGCACCGAGCGCCTTGATGTCGCGCATCAGCCCATCTACGTCCGGATAGGTCAGCGTCAGCCGCTCCACGTCCATCACCGGCTCGGCCAGCCGCGCCCGCAGCAGGGCGTCGCCGATATCGTGCATGTCGAAAAAGGCGTTGACGTGGTTATAGCCATCCGCCGCCGCCCAGCCGCGCCGCAGTTCGCTCAGCGTGTCCGGCCCCAGCGTGGTGAAGAACAGCGCCCCGCCCGGCTTGAGCACCCGCCGGAATTCGGCGAAAACCCGATCCAGGTCCAGCGCCCAGGGCAGGGCGAGGTTGGAGAAAATCAGATCGCAACTGGCGGCGGGCAATGGCAACGCTTCCGGTTCGGCGACCGCACCGTGCAGGGTGCGCAGCCACGGCGCGCGCCGGCGGGCCAGCGCCACCATCGCCGGCGACAATTCCAGACCGATCACCCGCGCCTTGCGATACTTTTTCAGCAGCACTGCCGTGATTTGGCCGACGCCGCAGCCGACATCGAGAATGGTTTCCGGCCGCATCTTGATCAGATCGAGCCGCTCCAGCAGGCGCTGGCCGACCTCCCGATGCAAAAACGCCGCCCGGTTGTGGCTGGCGGCGGCCCGCTCGAACGCTCGCCGCAGCCGCAGCCGGTCCAGATCGAACGGTGAGCTTTGGTTATCGTCACGCATCGAGAAACGCCCGCAGTTGCGCCAGAAATTCCGGCAGGTGGGAGAAAAACGGCGCATGACCGGCATGAGGGAAGATATGTAGCCGGGCGTCCGGCAACTGCTCCCACATTTCCAGACCCGCTGCTGCCGGCGTCAACTGATCGCGCTGGCCCATCAGCAGCAGAGTCGGGCAGGCGATGCGCGGCAGGTCAGCGCGCAGGTCAGCCGTTTCCAGAATCGCCAGCCCATCCTCCAGGGCTGTTACGTCCGGCTCACCGTGCTGGAACAGCATGGCTTTAAGCTGGCGCAACTGGGCGCTGGCGTGTTCGCTGCCGTGGACTTCGAGGGCGATGAAGCGCTTGAGCACGGCGCGATAGTCCTGGCGCAACTCCTCGGCGAAGCGATGGAGCACCAAGGGAGCGACGCCGTGCGGCCAGTCCGGGCGCTGAACGAAACAGGGCGTGCTGTTGACCAGCGCCAACCGGCTGAGCCGTTCCGGGGCCATGAGCGCGGTCTGTTGCGCGACCAGTCCACCCAGCGACCAGCCGACCCAGGCGGCGCGGGGCGGCGCGATGGCCAGCACCGCCGCCGCCAAATCGTCCAGGGTATGGCCCGATCCCGATGCGCGGCTGTAGCCGTGACCGGGCAGGTCGAGCAGCGTAACCCGGTGATGGTCGAGCAGACCTTCCACCACATCTTCCCAGACACCAGAGTGCATCCCCCAGCCGTGCAATAACACTACATCCGGCCCGGAACCGAGGGTGTGGGAGTAGAGCGGCTCGGTCATGGATCGCTCTCGGTGGGTGTTTTCAGCCATTGCCTGATCTGCTCATACACCCGTGGTTCGTTGAGCAGGGCCATGTGGCCCAGACCGCCCAGGCGAACCGAATCCACGTCATTCGCCAGTTCGGGCGGCATGGCGCTGCCGAGGGTGACCAAACCGTCGCCCAGGATGTGGCCGATGGGGTGATCGGGGTCCTCGGTCAGGTTGGCGCTGATGAAGCGGTAGGCCACGCCAGACGCTGTCGCTGCGGCTTGAGTGCGTTCCTCCTGTGCGCGCAACCCGTGGCGTAAATCCTTGACGCCGGCGCTGCGAGCGGCCGCCATTTTGCCCAGGGGTGCGGTCACCTTGGAGAGATGCAAGGCGGTGGTGATTACGTGGCCCATTTTCGCCAGGGGAGCGCCGCGATGTGGCGAACCCAGACAGATCACCATATGGGTCGGCTGCAGCCAGGGCAGATTCTTGGCGGCGGCCTCGTCGCAAGCGCCACGCGCCACCAGGCCACCCATGCTGTGACCGATCAGCACCAGTTCCCGCACCGGCAGCGGCCAGACGGCAATGAGATCGGACAACAGTCCCGCCAGTTGGCGGCTGTTGTCCGTAATCGGCAGGCCGGTGTTATAGCGCAGGTAGAGCGGGGTGTAGCCCAGATCGGCTTGCAACCGCGCGCCGTAGGGGAGGCTTGGCGCATCCTCAGCGGTTCTGGCGGCGGGTTCCCAGCTCTGCTCGTCGCAGCCAAGGCCGTGGATGAAAATAACCAGGCGGTCGCTGGGATCGGGCAAATGGGCGCGCAGACCGGCGGCGGTGAGTGGGATGGGATGATGACCGGCGGCGTAGAAACCCATGATAATGGCGAGTGGGTTGGCACTGCTGGCCAGATGATCGCCCACGGCGGCGTTGAGCGCGCTGCGCAGACCGATGGCCAGCCGGCTGGGCGGCGCAGCCTGGGTGGGCGCGCTGGCGGCGGCGCGCTGTTCGAGCAGGGCGGCGGCTTCGAGCAACCCGCCACCGCTCTGGCGGATGGTGGCGTAAACCCCATCGGTAATCGCGTCGTGCGCGTTTTTCACCAGCCGCGCCGGCCCGGCCAGGCCCGGTATCCACTGCTGCGCCTGAAAAGACAGGTCGGTAATCGCGCGGTGCATCTCCTGGATGCGCCGAGTCGTTTCCTGAAAGCCGATCTTCAGCGCGGAATAATAACCGGTGACGGGAGGGGCAGTTCCAGCGGGATCGGCTGGTTCTGACGAAGAGGGAGGCGACATGAGCTGCTCCTGGATTCGGTTGCCATGGAGACTGCAAAAAGTGCTTTCGATTTCCAAGTGGGTCTGCTATTTGGACCCGATGCACTATAAGACCGCTGGCCTGGAGTTTTAAATCTAATGTCGGACTTTTCTCCATTCCCCGCTGATTTTCTCTGGGGGGCCGCCACCTCAGCCTATCAGATCGAAGGCTCGCCGCTGGCGGATGGCGCCGGGCCGAGCATCTGGCACGAATTCGCCCACACCCCAGGCCGGGTTCATGCGAACGAGACCGGCGACGTGGCCTGCGATCACTACCGTCGCTATCGGGAAGATGTCGAACTGATGCGGGAACTGGGGCTGAACGCCTACCGCTTCAGCGTGTCCTGGAGCCGGGTGCTGCCCGAAGGGCGCGGACGGATCAACCCGCGTGGGCTGGGTTTCTACGAACGGCTGGTGGATACATTGCTGGAGCGGGGCATCCAGCCGATGCTGACCCTGTACCACTGGGATTTGCCGGTGGCGCTGGATCGTCGCGGCGGCTGGCTGAATCCCGACAGCGCCCACTGGTTCAGCGACTACGCGCAAACGCTGTTCCGGACGCTGGACGACCGGGTCAAGCTGTGGGTGACGCTGAACGAGCCGTGGGTGGTGGTGGATGGCGGCTATCTGCATGGCGTCCTCGCTCCTGGCCAGCGCAATCCCTATGCGGCGCCCATCGCCGCTCATCACCTGCTGCGGGCGCACGCCGCCGCGGTGCACGTCTATCGGGCCGAGGGTCGGCATCAGATCGGGCTGGTGGTCAATCTGGAACCGAAATACCCCGCCCAGGAGACTGTTGAGAATTTGAGCGCCACCATGCGGGCCGACGCCTATTTCAACCGCCACTACCTCGATCCGGTGTTCCTGGGCCATTATCCGCCCGAACTAGCGGAGATTTTCGGCGCGGCCTGGCCCACGTTTGCCGATGCCGATCTCGATTTCATCCGCCAGCCGTTGGATTTTCTCGGCATTAACTATTACAGCCGGCAAGTAGTGCGGGAAGCGCCGGGCGTTTGGCCGCTGGAGACGACGGGGGTCCGGCAGGATCGGCAAGCGCATACCGCGCTGGATTGGGAGGTGTATCCCCAGGGGCTGACCGACATTCTGGAATGGGTCGCCAGCCGTTACGGACCCGTGCCGCTGTACATTACCGAAAATGGCGCGGCGTTTTACGATCCGCCGCAAGCGGATGGCGCAGTGGATGATCCGTTACGGCGGCGCTATGTGCGCGACCATCTGCGGGCGGCGCGGGCGGCGCGGCGCCAGGGGGTAGATTTGCGCGGCTATTTCGTCTGGTCGCTGCTGGACAATTTTGAATGGGCGCACGGCTATTCAAAACGCTTCGGCCTGGTTCACGTGGACTATGCGACTCAGCACCGCACGATCAAGGCCAGCGGACGATTCTACGCCGAGGCGATCCGCACTCAGGGCGCCGCCCTGTTCACGAACGGTGATGAAAATTAAGTCATGCCTCCGGCGCCGCCTCGCCCAGTAATAGAAATTCCATCAGCGCCTTCTGAGCGTGCAGACGATTCCCGGCTTCGTCCCAAACCCGGCTTTGTGGTCCATCAATCACCTCGGCGCTGACTTCTTCGCCCCGATGCGCGGGCAGGCAATGGAGAAAGATCGCGTCGGGCCTGGCTTGGGCCATCACCTCGGCGGTAACCTGGTAACCGGCAAAATCCCGTGCCCGGCGCTGTTGCTGATCTTCCTTGCCCATGCTCGACCACACGTCGGTGGCGACCAGATCGGCGTCGCGGGCGGCGGCCAGCGGATCGCGCAGCAGAATCACCCGGCCTGCGGCCTGCTTGAGCAGTTCCGCGTTCGGCTCGTAGCCCGGCGCAACCGCAATGCGCAACTGGAAATCGCATTGAATGGCGGCTTTGAGATAGCTGTTGCACATGTTATTGCCGTCGCCAATCCAGGCCACCGTGCGGCCACGAATATCGCCGCGCTGCTCGATGAACGTCTGGAGGTCGGCCAGCAACTGACAGGGATGGTTGTAATCGGTCAGGCCGTTGATGACCGGTACGGTGGAACAGGCGGCGAAGCGCTCCACCCGGGCGTGGTCGAAGGTGCGAATCATCACCAGATCCACCATACCCGACAGCACGCGCGCGGTGTCCTCAATCGGCTCACCCCGGCCCAACTGCGTGTCCTGCGGTGCGAGAAAAATGGCGCTGCCGCCCAGTTGCACCATGCCGGCCTCGAAGGAAACCCGGGTGCGGGTGGACGCCTTCTCGAAGATCATGGCCAGTACTTTCCCCGGAAAAGGGGCGTAACGCTCCCCCCGCTGATACAGAGTTTTCAATACGCTGGCGCGCCGCAGCACGCGCTGCAATTCAGCGGGCGTCAGATCGAACAGGCTGAGAAAATGGCGTGGTTTCATTAGAATGGAGTCCGCAAGCCGTTCGCTAAAATCAAAACGGCAGCATCGAATCGAGCTGCCGCGCAAAAAAAGTATAGGTTAATTTTTCCTGCAAGTCCGTACAAGACACACCGGATTTCACTCCACCACGATGCGCCTACTTCTGCCTCAGGGATACTTTCGATGCCTGTCCACTTTTGCCCGCAATGCGGCCAGCCACTCCACTCTGCCGACGTCCATGGCCGTCCCCGGCAACGCTGCATGGCCGCCGGTTGCGGTTATGTCTACTGGAACAATCCCGTGCCGGTGGTTGCCGCCATCGTCGAACTCGACGGGATGGTCATCCTGGCTCGTAATAAAAGCTGGCCAGAGAAGATGTATGGCCTGATCACCGGCTTTCTGGAACAGAGGGAAACCCCGGATGAAGCCATCCGGCGCGAGGTACAGGAAGAGCTGGGCCTGGACGCTGTCGCCACCCATTTCATCGGCAACTATGCCTTTTTCGAGATGAACCAGTTGATTCTGGCTTATCACGTCCCGGCGCGGGGTAAAATCACCCTGGGCGACGAACTGGCCGACTTCAGGCAGGTACCGATTGAACGGTTGAAACCCTGGACCCTTGGCACCGGCCCCGCCGTCCGCGACTGGCTGGCGCGGCGCGGCCAGTCTTCGGCGCCCATGGAAAGTCATTCCGCCATCCGCGACTGGCTCGCTCACCAAACGCTCAACCCCTGACAGGTTTCATTCCCATGCTCTCCTTCCTGCCTGCCCCCGTTCGCGCGGCCCTAGCCTTGTTACTGTTCGTCCTGAATACCCTGTTCTGGTGTACGCCCCTCTATATCGTGCTGCTGGTCAAGCTGATCATCCCTCGGCCAGGCTGGCGCGAGTTCCACTCCCGCCTGATGATTTGGCTCGCCGAGACCTGGATCGACTGCAACAACCTCATCATCAACCTGACCCAGCGCATTGAGTGGGACATGGCGGGCCTGGAGGGGCTGCGGCGCGATGAATGGTATCTGGTCGGTTCCAACCACCAGTCCTGGGTGGACATTGTGGTGTTGCAACGGGCGTTCAACCATCGCATCCCGTTCCTGAAGTTCTTCATCAAACAGCCGTTGATTCGAGTGCCGGTGCTGGGCGGCGCGTGGTGGGCGCTGGATTTTCCGTTCATGAAGCGTCATTCGGCGGCGTATCTGGCCCAGCACCCCGAAGCGCGCGACCAGGACTGGGAAACCACGCGCCGGATGTGCGAACGCTTTCGCAACACGCCGACCACCATCCTCAATTTCCTGGAAGGCACCCGCTTTCGCCCCGACAAGCACGCCCGCCAGCAGTCGCCCTATCGCTATCTGCTGCGCCCCAAAGTCGGCGGGCTGGCGTTTACCCTGGAAGCGATGCCCGACCGGTTGCGCACCCTGCTGGATGTGACCCTGGTCTACCCGGATGGCCCCTGCACTTTTGGCGACCTGCTCATGGGCCGTATTCGCCGGGTGATCGTCCGGGTTCGCGCGCTGCTGATTCCGACCGAATTGCTGGGTGGCGACTACCGCAACGATCCTGAATTCCGGGCCGCGATGCAAAAATGGATCAACCGGCTTTGGGTTGAGAAGGACGCCTTGATCGGAGAACTGCGGGGGAACGAGGAGGCACGGCTCACTGCGGCGGCGCACTGACCCGTATTTTTTTGAGACTGGTGTTTGGTCAACAACGAAATGATCGGCAGGGGCGATGCGCACAGCGTAATCAACCCTGCCTCTGACCCGGCGCACCCCGCCGACCGTACCCACTCAAAACCCGTCCGCACTATTGGCCATTGCAGAAAAACGCATAAGGATTTCGCAATAGAATATTTTCAATTATTACCATTCGTTTTTAGAATTTGGTCCGTTTATAACTTGATTGGAGCCTGATCCATGAAATTTTCGCCCGGCCTCATTCGCGTCTTTATGGCGGGGGCCACAGCCTGTGAGCCATTCGACCCGATTGCGGTGTAGCACGGATGCGCGCCGGCAAACCGCATCGCGTCCTGCCCGGTTTTCCGCTGGCGCTGGGCTATACCCTGGTCTATCTGGCGCTGATCGTGCTGATCCCGCTCAGCGCAGTTTTTCTGAAGTCCGCATCCCTGAACTGGGAGCAATTCTGGGCGGTGATCAGCGCGCCTCGGGTACTGGCGTCCTATCGGGTGAGCTTTGGCCTCTCATTGTTGGCCGCCGCCATTAATGCCGTGTTTGGGCTGATCTTTGCCTGGGTGCTGGTGCGCTACCACTTTCCGGGCAAGCGGCTTGTGGATGCGCTGGTGGATTTACCGTTCGCTCTGCCCACCGCCGTCGCCGGGATCGCGCTCACCGCCATTTACGCCGGCAATGGCTGGCTGGGCCAATGGCTGGAGCCACTGGGCCTCAAGGTCGCTTTTACGCCGCTGGGGATTCTGGTCGCATTGATTTTCATCGGCCTGCCCTTCGTAGTGCGCACGGTGCAACCGGTGCTTGAGGACCTGGATACCGAACTGGAAGAAGCCGCCGCCAGCCTCGGCGCGGATCGCTGGCAGACGTTCCGGCATGTGTTGCTGCCCGTGCTGCTGCCGGCGCTGCTGACCGGCTTTGCCCTGGCCTTTGCCCGGGCGGTCGGCGAGTACGGCTCCGTGATCTTCATCGCCGGCAACGTGCCGCTGGTTTCCGAGATCACTCCCCTGCTGATCATCACCAAACTGGAGCAATACGACTACATCGGCGCCACCGCGATTGCCGTGGTGATGCTGATCGTTTCGTTTATCCTGCTCTTTTTGATCAACGGCTTGCAGTTCTGGGCCAACCGTAGTCGTGCGAGGAGCTGAGCATGGGCGCCGCTGTCGCTACCCATTGGGCCGCCCGCGCGCGGCGGTTCGAGGTCAACGCCGCCACCCGTGAACCCGCCTGGGTCAAAGGGTCGCTGATCACCATTGCACTGGCGTTCTTCGGGCTGTTTCTGCTGCTGCCGCTGGTGACGGTGTTCGCCGAGGCGTTCCGCAAGGGTTGGCAAGTGTATTTCGCCGCGCTGGTGGAACCGGACGCGCTGTCCGCCATCGCTCTGACTCTGCTGGTGGCGGCCATCGCCGTGCCGCTCAACCTGGTATTCGGCATCGCGGCGGCCTGGGCGATTGCGAAATTCGATTTTCGCGGCAAGCAGTTGTTGACCACGCTGATTGATTTGCCATTCTCGGTCTCGCCGGTGATCGCCGGTTTGATTTTCGTGCTGCTATTCGGGGCGCAGGGCTGGTTCGGCCCCTGGTTGATCGAGCACGATGTCAAAATCATCTTCGCCGTGCCCGGTCTGGTGCTGGCGACGATCTTCGTCACGTTCCCGTTCGTAGCCCGCGAACTGATTCCGCTGATGGAAGCCCAGGGCCGGGAGGAAGAGGAGGCGGCGATTGTGCTGGGGGCTTCCGGCTGGCAAACCTTCTGGCGCGTCACCCTGCCCAGCATTAAATGGGGTCTGCTCTACGGCGTGATCCTGTGCAACGCCCGCGCCATGGGCGAATTTGGCGCGGTCTCGGTAGTGTCCGGCCACATCCGGGGGCGGACCAACACCCTGCCGCTGCAAGTAGAAATTCTCTACAACGAGTACAACTTCGCCGCCGCGTTCGCGGTCGCCTCGCTGCTGGCGTTGCTGGCGTTGCTGACTTTGGTCGTCAAATCCCTGGTGGAATGGCGGGGCCGGCAACCGCTGAACGTCGGCCAGGAATCCCAGGGAGTATCCGCATGAGCATTCGCGTGCAGCACATCGCCAAACGGTTTGGCCCCTTCGTCGCCCTCGACGACATCACGCTGGATTTTCCAACCGGCGAACTGGTGGGCCTGCTGGGGCCGTCCGGCTGCGGCAAAACCACCCTGCTGCGGATCATCGCCGGTCTGGAGTCTGCGGATCACGGCCAGGTGTTTCTCGACGAGGAGGACGCCTCCACCGCCCACGTGCGCGACCGCCAGGTCGGTTTCGTGTTCCAGCATTACGCGCTGTTCCGGCACATGACCGTGTTCGACAACGTCGCCTTCGGACTGCGGGTCAAACCGCGCGGGCAACGCCCCGCCGAGAGCGTGATTCGGACCCGCGTTTACGAACTCCTGGACCTGGTCCAGTTGGCGGCGCTCGCCCGGCGCTATCCCACGCAATTGTCCGGCGGCCAGCGGCAGCGGATCGCCCTGGCCCGCGCCCTGGCGGTCGAGCCGCGCGTATTGCTGCTCGATGAGCCATTCGGCGCGCTGGACGCCAAGGTTCGCAAGGAATTGCGGCGCTGGCTGCGCCAGTTGCACGATGCGCTGCACATCACCAGCATTTTCGTGACCCACGATCAGGAGGAAGCACTGGAGGTGTCGGATCGGGTCGTGCTGATGAACCAGGGCCGGGTCGAGCAAGTCGGCGCCCCTCACGAGGTCTACGAGCAGCCAGCCTCGCCCTTCGTGTACAGCTTTCTCGGCGCAGTCAATTTGTTCCACGGTCGAGTTCAGGATCATCATCTGCATGTCGGCGCGGGGCGCTTACCCGTGGGTCACAATGGCTTTCCGACCGGCGCCGAGGCGCTGGGCTTCGTCCGCCCCCACGAACTGGACATCGAAACCAACCCGGCGGAAACCACCGGTATCGCAGCGCGCGTCGAGCGGGTGTTGGCCTTTGGCCCTACCGCACGGGTCGAACTGTCCGGCGTGGAACGCGAATCCAGCCATATTTATGAAGTGGAATTGTCGCGCGAGCGCGTGGCCGCGTTGAACCTGACCAACGGGCAATGGGTGCGCCTCAAGCCGGCGCGAATTCGCCTGTTCGCGCCTGAGCCTCGGCCGGCGGGGCCGATGCCCCTCCCGGCAGGGAGCCTGATCGGCCTGGATGGAGAGGGCATTTGAATTTCCAGCAACTGCGTATCATCCAGGAAGCGGTGCGCTGCCACTTCAATCTGACGGAAGTCGCTAATGCTCTGTTCACGTCGCAGTCGGGGGTGAGCAAGCACATCAAGGATTTGGAGGACGAACTCGGCGTCGAGCTGTTCGTTCGCCGGGGCAAGCGGGTGCTGGGACTCACCGAGCCGGGCAAGGAACTGGTCGAGATCGCCCGGCGCATCCTGCTGGACGCCAAAAATATCCGCCAACTCGCCGAGCAGTTTTCCAACCGCGACCAGGGCCAGCTTCGCGTCGCCACCACCCACACCCAGGCGCGCTACGCCCTGCCGCCGGTGGTCGGGCGATTCAAAGCCGACTTTCCCAAGGTCCATCTGGCGCTCCATCAAACCAGTCCAGCCGAGATCGCCGCCATGCTGCTGGCTGGCGAAGCCGACATTGGCATCGCCACCGAGGGGCTGGCCAGCGTGGCGGAACTGGCCTCCTTCGCGTTTTACGAGTGGCGGCACGCCGTGATCGCACCGGACGGGCATCCGCTGATCTCGATCCAGCCGCTCACCCTCGACGCCGTCGCCGAGCATCCACTCATCACCTACCACGAAGGTTTTACCGGCCGCGCCAAGCTCGATGCCGCCTTCGCGCGGGCGGGGCTGGCGCCCGACATCGTGATTTCGGCGCTGGATGCCGACGTAATCAAGACCTATGTCGAGTTGGGCCTGGGTATCGGCATTATCGCCTCGGTGGCCTTCAACCCGGTCAAGGACGGCGGCTTGCGCCTGCTCGACAGCGCCCGGCTGTTCGAGAAAAACATTACCTGGATCGCCGTGCGCCGGGGGCGCTATTTACGCAACTTCGCGTATCGGTTCATCGAGTGGTGCAATCCGGAACTGAGCGAGCCCCTTGTGCGCAACGCCAGTTCCACCGCACCCAGCCTCACGTCGGCACCGGGACGCGGCGAAGTGTTCGAGGGCGGCGGCGGCATCTAAAGATGCCATCGAGCATTCACCGTGACCCGCCGTCGCTGCGAACCCGCCTCTCCCGGGTCCTCCCCCAAGCAAGGACGCAGGGAGTTGGCGTGACGGCCGTCAAGTGAAGCAGGCGTTGGCGCGTTCGAGACACTCGCAGGCCTGGTCGAGATCGGCGTGGCAGCGCATGACCCAGGCGTCGCCCCAGAAGAAATTACAACTGGTCTCTGACCGCAATACCCGCCAGTGCGCTTCCTCCAGCAGATTCAGCAGTTCCGGATTGCGCGAGCCGATCGGAGTCGCGTTGTGCAGCGCCGACTGCACCGCCTGACTGATCTCGTCCAGCCGGGTCAGGGCATTCTTTTGCGCCTGAGTGCCAGCCCATTGCATGAAATCGCGGCCATCGTTCCAGCCGGTGTTCCACGCTCCCGATCCAACCGTGACTTCGCCAAAAACGCCGAACTGCTCGATATAGTCCTGGATAAAGACCGGATGCAGCGCGCTGGCGCCAGCCCGGACCTGCTTCAGCAATGGCTGGTAGAACGCCTCCCAGAAATTGCCGCCCGGCGCCGCGTTGCGGAACCAGTCGCCGTTCTCGCCATCGCTGCACGTGGTGACCAGCGGCGCGAATTCACAATCCTGGGTGCGCGCCCGGATTTCGCGCAGAAACCCGTCGAGATCCGTACCGTTCGCCTGCAGGCTGGACAGTTCGCGGTCGCGCACGATGACTATGATCTCGTCGTCGCCAAAGCGGGCGATATGCGGCCGGTAACGCAACGTTTCCCAGCCCATCGGCGTGACCGGTTGCACGTGCTCGCTATCCACCAGCACAAAGGCGTAGCCGCAGCGCCGCAGCAGCGGGATCATCTCCATGCAGAACCCCATTTCCGGCGGCCAGAAGCCCTGAAACGCGCTGCGCGGGAACAGGCGGCGCGCGCACCGTTGCCAGCGCTGCAAGTGCGCTTCCCAGTCGGCGGGGGGAATCAGCGGCAGGACCGGGTGGTAATAACCGGTGCCGAGCAGTTCAATGGCCTGCTGGCTCCCCAGTTGATCGAGCAGCGCGCCGCAATCCACGATGCCGCTGGCCCGGTTCTGGAACTCCAGACTGTTCAGGGTTTCCAGCAAGGTGCCTGACAAGGACAGATGGACCCGGCCGAACTCCTGCTCACCCCGCAGCGTGCGGGGAATCCGCTCCATCGCCAGCAGGATATCGCGGGCTTCCGGCTCGTTGTGGGCCAGCAGATGCTCCAGATTGCCGGCAGGCTGATGCAGGTTCAGCACCAGCGCATGATAAAGAGTATTTTCCGCCATGATGCAGCGTTCTCCCGTAGTCGGTCATGGCAGCGGTGGGTGGGAAAAACCACACCCCCGCTGTACGCTTTTCATTCAAGCATAGGCCGGAACCGGCGTGGTCGCATGGCCCGAACCGCTAAAAATCGGTTTCGACGATGGCGCTGGCTCGCCGGCACAGCTCGCGGCCGTAATCAGTCCACAGCCCCTGCCCCCAGTAGCGGTAGCAACTGGTCTGCGAACACATCAGATGGAACAGGGCGTTGCGATAGCGCGGATCGCTGGGTGCTACGCCGGGTTTCAGCACCTGCTCATAAAAATCCGAACTGGCTTTTTCCATCGGCCCCAGCACGTTGTCATAACCCCGCACCCAGGAAATGTCATTGGTCCAACTGCCGCCTTCCATGTGGAAGCGGCCATCTTCCTTCTTGAGTTCGACGATGGTTTTTTCCAGCTTCTCCGGCCCGTCGCCCGGCTGGAACCGGTCCCAGATCCGTTTCTGGAACAACGGCTGCAACACCGGCAAATCAGCTTCCGTGACGCCCGCCGCGAACAGGTGTTCGAGATACTCGGTGGCGTTCATCATCGGCACATCCGAGCCGGTGGCCTCGTGCGTGACCTGGCAGAACATGCCGGGGAATTCGTTCATCATCACCCCGCCGTTCTCGCCATCGGCGATCTGGGTCACCAGCGGCGGGACGGATTTCCCGGCCAGTTCCCAGCGCGACAGGCCCTTGGCCTCGTAATACGGTTGCATCTGCGCTACCAGCTTGGTGTCGCTGCCCTGGGTCTTGATGATGGCGATGATGCTGACGGTTTCGCCCCGGGAATTGGTGCACACCAGCCGGTGCGGCAGGTGCTTCTTTTCCGGCCCCCAGCCGTTCTCCGGCCGCTCCACCGTATGCTCCTGCACCAACAACCATTGATAGCCGCAATCCTTCAGGGTCTTGATGTATTCGTAGGCGATGTCGGGATGATTGGGCAACGCCATTTCCGAAGGCGAAAAGCCGCGCACCCGCGCCAGCGCTTCCAGCCCGAAAATCGCGGCGAAGTGATGCTGCCAGGCCTTGACGTGCAGCCGGAAATCCTGCGCTGGAGTCGAGGGGGCCACCGCGTGGCCCCACGGGCAGCCCAGCCATTCCACCGCCCGCCGGTAGTCGGGATTGCGGGTGACGTTTCCGAGCACGTCGAACACATCATGCAGGCCCATGGCGCGCAGGCCGTGAAACAGCGTGCCGGAGTATTCCAGCATCACCCGGGGTTCCTTCCCTTCGTGGATCAGTTGCGGGACGAACTCGCCAATCCGCTTGTAGCACCAGTGGAAGATCGAGGCATTGTGGTTATCGCCGATGCCCTGGTTGTCCATCATATACTTGAGGTTGCTGATGATCGCCGCCGTGGTTAAATCGCCGCCGCCCGCCGGAATCAGCGGCTGGTGCATGTGCAGGGCGATGGCGCAGGCGGCGCGGATGCGGCCGAAGTCAATCCGGCTTTCCGGCAGGAACACCGGCTGATCCTGGCCGGCGCGCAGGGTCTCTTCCACGAGCGATTCGGAACCACAAATGTTGGGCAGACCGTCAACGTATTCTGGAAGCTGGCTCATGCGGGTCATTCTCCTGGGCGGTGGTTGGGCTGGCTGACGCCAAGGGGAGCGAGCCGGTTCGCGCCATCGCGGCCAGGCTCGCTCCCGAAAAACGCCGGGCGGTGGCGCCCGGCTACTTGCAGCGGATATGCTCGTAGATGTTCAGATAATCCTGGCCAGGCCGGCACCAGGAGTAATCGCTGCTCATGCCGTGGATCATCAACTGGCGGAAGTCGTCGGGATAGGCGTACCACAGGGCGATGGCGCGGTGCATGGCCGACTCGACGCCGGGATGATCGGCGCCCTGGAATACATAGCCATTGCGCTCTTCCCACGGTTTGTGGGCATAGTCCTTGTCGAACACCGTGTCCTTGAGGCCGCCAACCTCGCGCACAATCGGCACCGTGCCGTACTTCAGCGCGATCATCTGGGTCAGGCCGCACGGCTCAAACAGGCTGGGCATGACGATCATGTCCGCCCCAGCGTAGATCAGATGCGACAATTCCTCGTTGAAGCCCAGTTCGAGGTGGCAATCCGGGCTGTCGTTCAGATGGCGCTTGAGGTTCCAGAAATGATGATTGATCTGCGGATCGGGGCTGGAGCCAAGCAACACGAACTGGGCGTTGTTGCGCAGGGCGTAGAAGATGGCGTGATGGATCAGATGCACGCCTTTCTGGCTGTCCAGCCGGCCCACGTAGGCGATGATCGGCTTGTACACCTTGCTCAGCCACAGCCGGTCGCGCAGCGCCTCCTTGTTGGCGTATTTTTTATCCAGCGTGTCAATGCCGTAGCGACTGGGGATGTGCCCGTCTACTTCCGGGTTCCAGACATCGTAGTCAATGCCGTTCAGCACGCCGCCAAATTTGCTCTGATGGATGTTCAGGGTCGGCCCCAGGCCGTTACCCTGATCGGTGAAGCGCGCTTCATGAGCGTGGGTCGGCGAGACCGTCGTCACAAAATTGGAGTAGACGACGCCGCCTTTCATCAGGTTAACGGCCCCGTGGTTGAAATTGTCGCGTAGCCGGTCGTAGTTGAAATAGTGGGCGATGTTGGTCAAGCCGGTGGCCCACAGCGCATACTCGCCGGTCAAGCCCTGATGCATGAAGTTGTGGATGGTGTAGCAAACGCGCGCGCGACCCAGGCCGGCGTGGGCGTACTGCTCGAACAGCAGCACCGGCACGAGGCCCGTCTGCCAGTCGTGGCAATGGATGATGTCGGGCCGGCGGTTGTCCTTGAGCAGGAACTCCAGCGCCGCCTTGCTGAAAAAGGCGAAGCGGCTGACATCGTCCTGGAAGCCGTAGAAGTGGCCGCGATTGAAGAAATTGTCCTGCGAGTGCGGCTCGATGAAAAAACACTTGCGGCCATGGACGAAGCCAAACCAGACCGTGCAATGAATCGCGCCGTTATACCAGGGCACCCATAAATCCTGCATGCTGACTTGCAGGCCCCAGATCTGGTCATAGCGCATGCAGTCGTATTTCGGCAGGATGATGTGGACCTCGTTGCCGCGGATTTCCAGTTCCCGGGTCAGACCAAAGACTACATCCCCCAACCCGCCAACTTTCGCCACGGGGGCGCATTCAGGAGCAATCTGTACAATGTACATAAAAGTTCATCCTTTCTTATTGGGGATTCCAGCGCCGGACTACCCAGTCCGGGCCTCCCTCCCTCATCAAATTCGCGCCGCAGCCGCGCCGAGGTTCAACCGGGCAGATGGTCGCGGCTGGTGACCATAACAAATGCCTGACCTGGCCTTAAATCGTAGGAAAACGGCCGCGGGATATAGTCCAGGGTATATTCCGGCGACACATCCACGAGGGGCGCCCCCGCCTGAATGTAGGCACCGAGATTATCGGACTGGAAATATTGATGATTCCAGGGATCCTTGTTGAGCAGGATCAGCGCCTCATCGTGCGTTTTGGCCGACGCTTTCCACATCACCAGAATATTCGGATTCTGATAGGGCAGAATAGTGGTCGGACATTCTTCCTGGAAGAGCACGTACTGACGCTTGATGGCATTGACGCGGGCAATGAATTCGCACAGATCCGCATTCGGCTGTTCCCAGTCCTCAGGCCGGGTATTGACGACATGCAGGCGGCGGCGGAACCCGTATTCGAAGCCGATAGGGACCATCACGCCGGCGGAGAACAGGGCGGAAAACAGATAACGCTGCTTCATCGCCGCCACGTTGCCGTGAACTTCCTGGAACAACCGGTCGGTGTCATGGCTTTCCGGGAAGCTGATGGAGGGGGCGATATCGCGCACCAGTTGGTATTGCTCCATCAGCCAGGCGCCGTGGAAATCCCACCACTTGGAACTGTTGAATACGTAATCAAAACCGGCCTGAGCGGTCTGCTTGGTCTGATCCGCGGTGCAACCCAGGGTTTCGGCGGTGAACACCGTATCGGGATATTTTTGCCGGACATCGTGAATCAGCCGGCTCCAGGTGTTTCTGGGAATCTGATAAGCCGCGTCGCACCGGAAACCCTTGAAGCCCAGTCCCAGCAGATATTCGACAACTTTCAGGCAATAGCGATACAGGCCTTCCGGATCGGAGGTGTGCGGGTGATTGAACAGCGCCAGATCGCCCCACACTACCTTATGACCGTTTTCCATGCAGAAGGGATGGGCGACGTTGCCGTTTTCCTGGACGAACCATTCCGGATGCTGGCGCGTCAGTTCCGAGTCGAAGGCGCAATGATTGATGACCAGATCCACCATGACCTTGAGGCCAAGCTGTTCGGCCGTAGCGAGCGCCGCCTTGATCTGTTGTTCGGGCGAGAGCTTGGATTTTGCATCCACCAGCAGGGGATTGAGCTGGAAATAGTCCACGATGGAATACAAGCTGCCCGAATAGCCGGGCTTCTGAACGGGATTGATGAAAATCCAGTCGAAACCCATCTCGGCCGCCCGTTTAAAGTGTGGCTCCCAACTCCCGAACGGACCGGCCAGTAAGGGAAACAGGTTGTAAATCAGCATCGGCGACTCCCCTGGGTTCTGCATGTTGATGGCTCGGATGCGGCAGCGACTCGGGCGACCGATCACGGCGACTTTGAATACGGCATAAAGCGGATGGAAATCGTAGCACGAAACCGCTGGTTGCGGCAGTTCGTGCATGGGCTGAACGGCTGGCGCGACCGGTAGCCGGGCAACCGGCTTGTGGACGGAAAGTTCTTCGGCAAAATCACAGATCAATGGCAAACCAGGCGTGCGCCGGAGCAGGCTCCTTCGGGGTCGGCTTGGCCGGCGCCGGGAGCGATTGCGGGACGGTTTCCGCGGGAACTGGCGGGAGCGCAGCGGGGACGCTCAGGCATTCCTGCAGCAGGGCGTTGATGCCGTCAATGCACTTGCCGCATTCGATACCCACGCCAAAACGGATGCTCAGATCGCCGAAGCTGCGAGCGCCTTGTTCGACCGCCTGTCGGATTTGCAGGTCGGAAACCGATTTGCACGTGCATAAATACATAAACGCGATTCTCCGGTGACAGTTTGATCGAGGCAGTATAGAAGACTGTCCGCAAACGGTTTGGTTGCGAACCTGCGGCGCGCCTTGCACTGCCGCCGGCATCCGCTATCACGCCTTCAATCACTCCCCTTCAGGAAAAACCGCCATGACTACTGCACTTGTCTGGTTCCGCCGCGATTTGCGGCTGGCTGATAACCCCGCTCTGCATCGTGCCGCTTTCGAGCACCAGCAGGTGATTCCAATTTACCTTCACGCTCCCCAGGAGGAAGCGCCCTGGCCGCCCGGTGCGGCTTCGCGCTGGTGGCTGCATCACAGCCTGGCGGCGCTGGACCGCGCTTTGCAACAGCGCGGCTCGCGGCTGATCCTCCGCGCGGGCGCCAGCCTCGCGCTGCTGCGCGGTCTGATCCAGGAAACCGGCGCGACGGCGGTGTACTGGAACCGGTTGTACGAACCGGGGACCCGCGACCGCGACCGCGCCGTGAAAGCTGCGTTGCGCGCGGATGGCGTGGTTGCCGACAGCGGCCAGGCGGCGCTGCTGATCGAACCGTGGACTTTGTTGAAAGCGGATGAAACGCCTTATCAGGTCTTCACGCCGTTCTGGAAGGCCTGCCTGCAAAAACTGCCGCCCGCCGCGCCGCTGCCGGTTCCGCCGCTGCCCGCTCCAGAGTGCTGGCCGGATTCGCTGCCGCTGGCTGCGCTGGACCTGTTGCCGCGCCTTCGCTGGGACGACGGGCTGGTCGCCGCCTGGCAACCGGGCGAAACCGGCGCGCTGGCGCAACTGGACGGGTTTTGTGAAATGGCGCTGACCGGCTATGCCCAGTGGCGCGACTGGCCGGGCCGCGATGGCGTATCGCGGCTGTCACCCCATCTGCATTTTGGCGAACTCGGCCCCCGGCAAATCTGGGCGGCGGCGGCTGAGGCCACCCACGGCGATCCACTAGGCAACAAGGGTGCGGAAACTTTCCTGCGGGAAATCGGCTGGCGGGAATTCGCTCACTACGTTCTCTACCACTGGCCGCAAACGCCGGAGCAGCCGTTGCAGGAACGCTTCAACGCCTACCCGTGGCGGAACGAATACGCCGCGTTGCTGGATGCCTGGCGAAAAGGCCGCACCGGTTATCCGATGGTGGATGCCGGGATGCGGCAACTGTGGCGCACCGGCTGGATGCACAACCGGGTGCGGATGCTGGTTGCTTCGTTCCTGGTCAAGAACTGCCGCATTCCCTGGCAGGAAGGCGCCCGCTGGTTCTGGGACACGCTGGTGGACGCCGATCTGGCCAGCAACACCCTCGGCTGGCAATGGACCGCCGGCTGCGGGACTGACGCCGCGCCCTATTTCCGTATCTTCAATCCGATCCGCCAAGGCGAGCAGTTCGATCCGGACGGCGCCTATGTCCGCCGCTGGGTCCCGGAACTGGCGAAGTTGCCGGCGGCGGCGGTCCACCAACCCTGGACACAGCCGTCCACTGGCAGGGATTATCCCGCGCCGGTGGTGGATTTCGCCGCCAGCCGCGCCGAGGCGCTGGCCGGCTACGAGCGCGTCAAAGCGGGTTGAACGCGCCCGGCTTCGTCCTGTTCAGACTGCTTGCCGCCGATACGCCAGCGCCAGCAGGACAATCCCTACTGCGATCAGCGGCAACGACAAGATCTGGCCCATGGTGAGCCAGCCGAACGCGAGGTAACCGAGTTGCGGGTCCGGCTGGCGGACGAACTCCACCAGAAACCGGAACACGCCGTAGCTCAGCGCGAACACGCCCGATACGGCCATGGCCGGGCGCGGCTTGGCGGAAAACAGCCAGACGATCAGGAACAGCGCCACGCCTTCCAGTGCGGTCTGGTACAACTGTGAAGGATGGCGCGGCAAACCATCGCCGGTCTGGCGGAACACCATCCCCCAGGGCAGATCAGTTACCCGCCCCCACAGTTCGCCGTTGATGAAATTGCCGATCCGCCCAAAAAACAGCCCCGGTGGAATCAACGGCGCGACAAAATCCATAGTCGGCCAGAATCCTTTGTAGTGCTTGCGGGCGAACAGCACCATCGCCAGCAGCACGCCCAGAAACCCGCCGTGAAACGACATGCCGCCTTCCCAGACGCGGAACAGCGCCAGCGGGTCGCGCAGGAAATTACCGAAACTGTAGAACAGGATGTATCCAATCCGGCCGCCGAGGATGACGCCGAGGGCGATGTAGAACACCAGATCGTCCACCTGGGCGGCAGTCCAGCCGGAGTTGGGCCGGCTGGCGCGATAGCGGCCCAGCGCCCAGCCCGCCAGAAAACCCAGCAGATACATCAGGCCGTACCAGCGCACATGTAACGGTCCCAGGCTGAACGCCACCGGGTCAAAATCAGGATGAATCAGCATGAACTCTCCGTGAAAATTACGAGATCATATGGATCACCAGCCGCCAAGGCCGTCTTCGTCAAACAACTTTGCTGACGTTGAACGCTTCATTTAACTCATCCAGTGCGTCTCCCAGATACGCCGCCAATTGGCCCACGTCACTCAAATGATCCCGGCAGGCGATCAAGCCGAAATCCAGGGAATCCTGGTAGCTGGTGACCGTGATATTCAGGTTTTGCTGTTTATAAAGCGCAGACACCGGGTAAATATTCAGCAATTGAGCGCCTTGCATATACAAGGGAGAGCGGGGACCGGGAACATTGGAAATGACCAGATTAAACGGCGGATTGACGTAAGTGGACAGGTGCAGCACTTGTATCAATAGCATGGGAGCGCCGCCGACCATCGCATATTCCTGCGCCGCTTGCGATGACAGATTATTCTGGATCGTTTTCCCTTCAGTGGCTGAATCCTTGATGATTTGCAGCCGTTGCACCGGGTCTTCCACATGAGTCCCCAGATTGCACAGGATAGCACTAACCTGATTGCCATGAGCGTCACTATCCTTGGGTCGAATGGAGACCGGCACCATCGCCACCAGCGGTTTGTCCGGCAACTGATTGATCGCTTTTAAATACCGATGCAAGGCGCCGGCGCAAACGCCGATGATCATATCATTGACGGTGGCCTGAGCCGCTTTCCCAAGCTGCTTGAAAGACTCCAGGGAAAAGGTTTTGACCGCAAAACAACGGTTCGCAGTGACTTCCTGGTTGATGATCGTCTTGGGGCATAAAAAGGGCAAAGGAAGGGTGGTTTCTCCCTTTTTGAGCGATTGAACACCCGTATGCCAAAGAGCGCCGGTCAGTTCATAAACTGCTTTGACCTGACCAGTTGCAAACCCGATCATTCGATAAAGCCGGGTGGGTAGACCAGGTTTCTTCCGGCTTTTTTTCTTTTTGTGCTCGCTAAATTCCCAAGGAAGGGCCAATTCATGAACCGTGGGCGATTTGCTGAGGCATTTTTCCAGGATTTTCATGCCGCCGACGCCATCCAGAATACAATGGTGTATCTTGAAATAGATGGCAAAGCGTCCACCCTCCAGCCCATCAATCAAATGGCATTCCCACAATGGCCGGGATTGATCCATCAGACTTTCATGCAGACTGGATACCAGCGTCAGCAATTGCTCCATGTTCCCCGGTGACGGTAATTGACAATAACGAACATGATTATTCAAATCAAAATCCGGGTCTTCCACCAAGCCAGGAATTCCCAGTTTGAAGAGAGGATACTGAAGCTTCTGATTAAAAGGTGGCGCAAACTCCTGCCCGCTAACAAAGCGTTCAAATAATTCCTGGACAAAATTTGATTCGCCTCCTTCGGGGATCTGATAAACATGCAGACCACCGACATGCATTGTGGTTTCTGGAGCTTCAATCTGCAGGAATGCGGCATCAATCAGGGTTAATTTTTTCATGTTATCTCCAAACTTGCAGGTAAATAGACGCTGTTAAACCGGCAACACCCGCGCCAGGATGACCTTGAGATAATCGGTTTCGGGAATGGCGGGATGCACGGGATGATCCGGCCCTTGCCGGCCCTGCTCTAAAATCACCAGATTGCGATCCAGATGCCGCGCCCCTTGCAGCAGGGTTTGCGCCAGTGTCTCGCGCGCCAGCAGTTGCGAGCAGGAGCAGGAGACCAGAATTCCGTCGCGGTCCAGCACCTGCATCGCCATTTCATTCAGCCGCCGATAGGCCAGTGCGCCTTCCTTGAAATCCTTGCGGCGCTTGATGAACGCCGGCGGATCCACGATCACCACATCGAAACGTTCGCGGGCCTCGCGCAGGGCCTTCAACACCACAAAGGCGTCGCCCTGACGGGTTTGCACCCGGTCGCCGACGCCGTTCAACGCGGCGTTGACCGCCACCTGGTCCAGCGCGGCGGCAGACGAATCCACGCACAACACGTCCCGCGCGCCGCGCGCCGCCGCCCGGATGCCCCAGGCGCCGGTGTAGCTAAACACATCCAGCACGCGCCGACCTTGAACGTAGCGGTCCAGGCGGGCGCGGTTGTCGCGCTGATCGTAAAACCAGCCGGTTTTCTGGCCGGTGCGCGGCGCGATCCGGAACCGCAGCCCGTCTTCCTCAATCTCCACGGCGTCGGGAACCACGCCGGCGGCATCAGCGACGGCGCGCTCCAATCCTTCCAGCTCCCGCACCGGACTGTCGTTGCGCCACAGCACCGCCGCCGGTTTCACCACTTTTTGCAGGGCGGCGAGAATGTCGTCCTTGAGCCGCTCCATGCCGGCAGTGGTGATCTGGGCCACGCACAGGTCGCCGTAGCGATCTACGATCAGGCCCGGCAAGCCGTCGCCTTCGCCATAGACCAGCCGGTAGAACGGTTTTGCGTATAACCGCTCGCGCAGGCTCAGCGCCACGTTCAAGCGATGCACCAGCAGCGAGGGACCGAGCGGATGATCGGGGTCGCGGCTGACCAGGCGGGCGCACAGCAGGACGTTGGGATTGATGTAGCCGGCGCCGAGAAATTTGCCGTTGCTGGCCTGGATCGTCACCGGCTGGCCGGGCTGGAACTCGCGCAGCGGCGTGGCGGCGACATCCACTTCGTTGCTGTAGACCCAGAGATGACCGGCGCGCAGACGGCGATCTTCATCTTTGCGCAGGCGCAGCGGAGCAAACTCGGTGGGGGAAACGGAAGTAGCCATGGAAGGGTCCATGTGGGGAAAGAGGATGGGAAGCGCGGCTTACAGCAGGTCGTGCTGCTCGCCGCCGTTATGATCTTTTTTGACGTTGCGGACGAAGGTGATGGCGGTGGGCGGCATTTCGATCTGGGCGTCCGCAAGCAGCGCGGCGATGGTCAGAATTTGCAAACGCGGATAGTCCCGGTTCCAGCCGGGCGAATGATAGAACCCGGCGGCCGTGGCTTCGGTTTCCATCTCGGCGGTGGGCGGCTCCAGGGTGATGAACACCCCCAGCGCGGCCCGTTCCCGCTCCACCACCCCGCGCAGATCGCGCAGGTCGCCGCTTTTGACCTTGCCGCTCTTGACCTGCACCAGCGCCTTTTTGACGGCGCCGTCGGCCTCGTCCACGAAGGTGATGACGCCGTCCACGCCCCGATCGCTGCCTTTTTTGCCGGTGCGGCTGCCCGCAGTTCCGCCCAGCGGTCGCGCTTTCACCAGCGACAGCGCCCACCACTGAAATTGATAGCGGTCATCCTGGGCCAGCCGCCGCGCCGAGGGTACGTCCATGGGTTCGCCCACCACCGCGTAATCGCGTTTCTCCACCAGCCCGAAGCGGTCCTTGAGCCGATATTTCTGCAAGGCGATGGCCAGATGGGTGATGTCAATGCCGGCCCAGCTCCGGTTGAGGCGCTGCGCCGCCGCGATGGTGGTGCCGCAACCGCAAAACGGATCGAGCACCAGATCGCCTTCATCGCTACTGAGTTGGATGATGCGCTCCAGCAAAGCAACCGGTTTTTGGGTGGGATAACCCAGCGCCTCAGCCGCGCCCCCGGCGATGTAGGCGATGTCGTCCCAGAAATCCTGCAAGGGTACGCCAGGGCTTTCATCGAGAAACACAATCCGGCACCGTTTGATCGGTTTGCCATCCTTGCCCAGCTTGATCCGGCCATGGCTGTTGGGCACTTCGGTCTGCGGCTGATTCCACAATTCCAGTAATTTGTCGTGGCTGGTTCGCCAGCGGGCGGTCGTACCCATAAAATCGTATTCCGCCATCCGGTTTTGTGGATCCAGCATGTTCTCCGCCTTGTAATAACGGCCCGACGGCAACTTCCGCCATTCGCTGGCAAGGTAGGTTTCCGAGTAAGGCATGTACAAGCGATTGAATTTACTTTGATCGCTCCTGGCATAAAACAGAATCACATCGGAAATGCGTCCCAGGCGATTCTTGGAGTCGCTATGCGCGCTGGCGCGTTTCCAGGTAATTTCATTGCGAAAATGCTCCACGCCGAACACTGCATCCAGGATCAACTTCAGATAATGCGAGGCGGTGGGATCGCAGTGCAAATACAGGCTGCCCGTCGGTTTCAACACCCGGTGCAATTCCACCAGCCGCGCCGCCATCATCACCAGATAGGCCAGCATCTGATTCGGCCCAATGAAGCGGCGCAGGGCGTCCACCACGTCCACCACCCGCGCCGGGGCGTGCGTCGCCAGTTCCATATAGGTTTGCTCCGCCACCCGGTTCCAGTGCCAGGTATCCTCGAACGCCGTCATCTGCGCCGGGGCTTCCTGACCGCTCTCGTCCTTGAACAGCACGTTGTAGGAGCGGTTGGAGTTGAACGGCGGGTCCAGATAGATCAGGTCCACGCGGGCGGCAGCGAAATACTGCCGCAGGATCGTCAGATTGTCGCCGTAATACAGCGTATTGGTCGCGTTCGGTTCCATGGCGGGAGCGGAATAGCCGGCAAACGGTTTGGTGTCAGAATATTCTAACAGAATACCGCAAGCTGCCGTGCCCTTGTTTTTATTATTGATTCTCAGCCCAGGGTGATAAAAATCCTATAATTAATGAGGTTTCGGCTCCGCCGCAACCGTCCGGCGGAAATCGTTTTCCGCCACCCGCCATCCACCCGAACGATGAGGGGGAACCATGTCATTCGCGTCATCCACCCATCTCTGGTCCCGACTCGCCCTGACCGGCGCCGTGTTACTGATTGCAACGTCTTGCAGTTCAACCGGCGATCTGGCGCAACGCCCGCCCGAACCGCCGGGCTTCAGCACAACCGTCACCCAAGCCGGTAACAAACTCACTCGTTACCAACTCGATACCGATACCCAAGGCGTGATCGAGACCGTCAACAACATCGTCAACGTCAGCATCGTGTCGAACGACCCCAACGTCTACAAGGCCGAATACGAAGCCGGTTTCATCCAGGGCAAGCTGCAAGGGCCAAAGATCATCGCGGCCCGCGACAATTCCTGGGACAACGCCTATCTGACCAACCCCAAGCACAGCTATCCCCAGCAGATTCCACCTTCGCCAGCGGAACTGGCGCTGGCGCAACAGACGCTGGCGCTGAATCTTCAATACACTCTTGATTACATCCACCGGGCCAAGGATACGGAGACCGGCCAGAGGATGCAGCGGCTGCTGTACCGCCTGATCGGCATCCAGCACGGCGCAACGCGGGACCAGCCGGCGGCGCTGACGTTCACCGCCGACTGGTCGCCGACCCTGAGCACCGCTGATCAGCAAATCGGTTATCAGAAGCCCACGCTCACCTTCATGGACGTGTATTTCATCAACGCCGTTCAGGACCTGCTCGATGTGCTGCCCGATCATCCGCCGCAAGCTGCCCGCTCGCGGCCAAGCAAGTGTTCCGCCTTCGTCAAGAGAACGCCCGACGACATTCTGATCGCGCACAACAGTTGGTCCGGGTTCCTCAGTCAGACGCAGGCGATGAGCCTGTGGGTCAACGGCGATTTCATGACCTTCAATCCGATTGCGCCCGGCTATCTGGGATCCAGTTCGGATTTCGGCTACAACAACCACGGCCTGCTGTTCAACGAAACCACCCATCACGCGACCTACACCGAACCCAAGGTGGAGGCGCTGTGGATGTTCTGGCGGGCGACCCTGGCCGAGCAGTTTTCCCGTTCACTGGCGGAGTTCTTCAAGTACATCGCGCTGGAGCCGTCCGGCACCTACATGAACGGCTACATGGTGATTGACGCCAAGACCGGGGAGATTGGGCTGGTGGAAATGTCGTACAAGAGCTTTGTTTTTTACCAGTCGAACGGCAAGGGCGGCTATACGGTCACGACCCAGCCGAAGGGCCTGGATCGGCGTTACGACCCCACGATGGTCGCCGGCGATTACCTCATCGGCATCAAC
>ERZ1645187.1086-NODE-1086-length-25642-cov-88.380310_pt1 | contig 25642 bp, 22 predicted proteins | sample MGYA00575352_ERZ1645187 | MGnify/ENA primary metagenome ERZ1645187 (study PRJEB40837, sample SAMN11349314) | freshwater sediment metagenome | isolation source: river sediment | host: Sediment | place: India: Wazaribad , New Delhi | collected 2017-02-21 ...
CGGACGGCGTTCATGGTGCCGAGCTTGAACTCGACCTCGCGTTCGACCAGGGCGCCGTTGGCGATGCGGGCGGCGGTGGGCACGCCGCGGGTGACGGAGGCCGCGTCGCCCTTGGCGGTGAAGCCGCCGACGGCGAGCGCGCCCTGGGCGATGGCGTAGACCTCGCCGTCGGCGCCCATCAGCGGGGTCACCAGGAGGGTGCCGCCCTGCAGGCTCTTGGCGTCGCCGAGCGCGGAGATGGCGACGTCGATGCGGGTGCCCTGGGCGGCGAAGGGGGGCAGGCTGGCGGTCACCATGACGGCGGCGACGTTGGCGGTGCGCATGTTGGCGCCGCGGGTGTTGACGCCCATGCGCTCGAGCATGGCCTGCAGCGACTGTTTGGTGAAGGGCGCGTTGTTGAGGCTGTCGCCGGTGCCGTTGAGGCCGACGACGATGCCGTAACCGACGAGTTGGTTCTCGCGGACGCCTTCGATCGAGGCCAGATCCTTGATGCGCGACGTCGCGGCCTCCGCCGTCGCGACGACGGCGAGGAGGGCGGCGGCGAGCGCGGCGGTTCGAACGAAGACGGTTGACCACATGGACATCGAGCGAGATCTCCCCAAATCTCGTCGCCTCCCTAGCGAGCGGCGTGCCAAGCCGGGACGCGGGCGGTGCGGCGCGGACACGCGGCGGAAATGCTGGAGATTCACGGGGGATGACGACGGCCTGCGCGGCGGTCGACGGTGAGGCGCGGGAAAATCGTGCCGGATCGTGATAGACAGATCCGGTGGCGCGGCAGAAGTTGCCGGGTCGGGGAGGTGCTGCGTGGCGATCAGGATCGACGGACCCGGACGGACGGGCGGCGTTCAGGGCGGCACCCCGACGCGACGGGCGGAGGGGACGGGGCAGGGCTTCAGCCTGCCGGGCGGCGATGCGCCGGCGAAGGCGGCGGCGCCGACCCTGTCGGGCGCGACGGCGCTCACCGACATCGCCAGCCTCCTCGCCCTGCAGGGCGTGCCGGTCGAGGAGGATCGGCGCGAGAAGCGGCGCCGGGCGATCCGCCAGGGGCTCGACCTCCTCGACCTGCTCGAGGGCGTGAAGCTCGATCTCCTCGGCGGCGGCGTGGCCAACGATCGGTTGGAGCGGCTCGTCCAGGTGCTGGGGCAACGGCGGCCGTCGGGTGACGAGCGACTCGACGCGCTGGTCGACGAAATCGACCTGCGGGCGCGGGTCGAACTGGCGAAATTCGGCCGCTATCCAGACTGATTCGCCAAAATCTTCCCGGATCCGCGGTCTCGTCGGAACGATCTCGTCCGGCAGAAACCATCTGCCGCGAAATTACACATCGGGACCGCTGTTTCATCGTGACGTCATCTCGCCGGCGTTGTAAGAGGCCGGCGCGATGGCTATATTCCGCGCGCCTTCGCCAAGCCCTCGAATGCACCGGAAGGGAGCATTGATGTCGGACGTGATCGAAAAGGATTATCGCCCGTCGGAAGACGAACCCTTCATGAACGATCGTCAGCGCGAGTACTTCCGCAAGAAGCTGCTCGACTGGAAGGACGACATTCTGAAGGAATCGCGAGAGACACTTCAGCATCTCGCCGACGAGAGCCAGAATCATCCGGATCTGGCGGATCGTGCCTCGTCGGAGACCGACCGCGCCATCGAACTGAGAGCCCGCGACAGGCAGCGCAAACTGATCTCCAAGATCGACTCCGCCCTGAAGCGGCTCGACGACGGCTCCTACGGCTATTGCGAGGAGACCGGCGAGCCGATTTCGTTGAAGCGCCTCGACGCCCGGCCGATCGCGACTCTGTCGATCGAGGCGCAGGAGCGTCACGAGCGCCGCGAGCGCGTCTACCGCGACGACTGATCCTTCCCGCGCCGATCGGCGCAAGACCTCCCATGAAACGGAAAGAGGCGCGGCCCCTGGGGAGTGGGCCGCGCCTCTGTCGTCTCGGGACCCCTTTCTCACCGGCTGGGGAGTGCGGTGGGGAGGGCCGAGTATCTCGCCGGACCCCGGCGGCGCGTCGCTGGGGAGCCGACGCGTCGCGCGGGAGGGACGTCCGGACGAGGGGGAGGGGAGTGGGCCGGTGGGATGGTGCCGGCCGCCGGATCAGAAGGGCATGATGACGTCGAGGAACTGGGTGCCGTAACGGGCCTGTTGGACGTCGGTGATCTGGCCGCGACCGCCGTAGGAGATGCGGGCCTCGGCGATCTTGGTGCTCTCGATGGTGTTGTCGGAGCCGATGTCCTCGGGGCGGACGACGCCGGCGACGATCAGCTCGCGCACTTCGTAGTTCACCCGGACCTCCTGGCGGCCCTCGATCACCATGTTGCCGTTGGGCAGGACCTGGGTGACGAGCGCGGCGACGTTGGTCTGCAGGGTCTCGGAGCGGTCGACCGAACCGGTGCCTTCGGCCGAGGTCTTGGTCGAGTTGTCGATCAGGCCGGAGGCGGTGGCGCCGGTGTGCTTGATCACGCCGTTGATGGCGGCGCCGGGCAGGCCGCCGACGCTGGTGGAGTCGGTCTCGGTGCGCGACCGGGCGGTGCCGTTGGCGATCTTGGCCTTGTCGGTGATGACCACGGTGACGGTGAGGATGTCGCCGATGCGGTGGGCGCGCTGGTCCTTGAAGAAGGCGCGCGAGCCCTGAGACCACAGCGAGGCGGGGGCGTAGGCGGGCGGGGTCGGCGCCGGCATCGGCATCGACACGGCCTTGTAGCCGGGCTTGGCGGTGGGGTCGTCGATCGAGGACAGCTTCGGCGCCTTGCCGATGTCGCTCAGTCGATCGATCGAGTTGCCGCAGCCGGCGAGCGGCAGGGCGGCGAGGACGGCGAGCGTCGCGGGGCGAAGGAGGATACGCATCACGGGGTGGTCCTTCCGATGCTGGCGACGGCCTTCGTTCCGGCGGTGACGGTGACCCTGCCGGGGCCTGCGACGGTCGCGTGAATGGTGCGCTTGGATTGCGGGTTGAGGATCGAGACGGTGTCGCCCATGGCTCCGGCCTCCAGCGCCTGACCGCGGCTGGTGACGGTGAGGGTGGCGGTCTCGAAGACGACTGTGACGGTCTCGCCGCGGCCGACGATCGTCGGTCGGGTGAAGTCCCCCTGGGCGACGGGCTGGCCGGGCTGGATGGAGCGACGGGCGGCGAGGCCGACGATCTGCTCGGGGTCGACGGCCCGCTGGCCGCCGATCTGGCGACGCGGCTGGCGGTCGACGACGACGTCGTCGCGCCCGACCACCTCGCCGCGGGCGATCGGGCGGGCGAGCGTGACGACACGCACCGTCTCCACCACCTCGCCACGCAGACGCAGGCGCTCGCCGGCATTGCCCTGGTCGATCTGGACGGTGGCGTCGAAACGACCGTTCTGGGTGTTGAGCGAGAAGGAGAGGAGACGGGCCGGGACGGTGGCGCGCAGGTCGGCGTGACGCGGCTCGAGCGGCGTGTCCCAGACGACCCGGAGGTCCTCGACCGTCGCTTCGCCCATGGCGCGGCCGTTCTGGCGCAACGTTTCCATCGCGATCAGGCGGGCGATCTCGTCGGCGGAGACCTCGCGGGCCAGGCGGGTGACCTCGACCTCGTGGAGACCGCCGGTGTCGGCGCCGGCGAGGCCGGCGGCACGGGCGAGATCGACAACGCGCCGGGCGGAGACCGGGCCGGTGGTGCCGAGGTCGGGGGCACGGAACAGCGGGGTCGCCGCCTTGTCGCCGGCCGCTTCGAAGAAGTCACCGATGGTGACGATCGCATCGGGCACGGCGACGGCGGCGCGCAGGGTGGGACGTACGGGCGTCTGACCGTAGGCGACGTCGCGGCCGAAACCGGAGAAGAGCAGCGAGAAGGCGAGGGCGAAGATCAGCGCGCCGATCAGGCTGCGCAGCAGGCGGCGGCCGGCATCGGACGAGCAGTCGAAGAGCGAGATGCGCGGGCGATCGAAGACGGAGACCTTCATCGGTGTCACCTCACTTCGGGCTGACCGAGGCCGACATCATCTCGTCGGCGGCGCGGATGACGCGGGAGTTCATCTCGTAGGCGCGCTGGGCGGCGATGAGGTCGGAGATCTCGGCGACGGAGTTGACGTTGCCGGCCTCGAGATGGGCCTGGACCAGGGTGCCGTAGCCCTCGTCGCCGGGGTTGGCGACCTGCGGGGCGCCGGAGGAGGCGGTCTCGACGAACAGGTTGTTGCCGATCGCCTCGAGGCCCGACTTGTTGACGAAACGGGCGAGCTGGATCTGGCCGATGGTGGTCGACGACGAGGAGGTACCGACGGTCACCTGGACGGTGCCCTGGGCGTTGACGGTGAGACCGGAGGAGTTGGCCGGGACGGTGATCGCCGGGTCGACGGGATAGCCGTCGGCGGTGACCAGGGTGCCGCGGGCGTCGAGCTCGAAGGAGCCGTCGCGGGTGAAGGCGGTACGGCCGTCGGGCAGCAGGATGCGGAAGTAGCCCTCGCCGCGGACGGCGACGTCGGTCTCCTTCTCGGTCGACGACAGCGTGCCCTGGGAATGGACGCGCGGGGTGGCGGCGGTGCGCACGCCCGAGCCGATCTGCACGCCGGTCGGCAGGATGTTGCCGGATTCGGAGGTCTGGCTGCCGACCCGGCGCATGTCCTGATAGAGCAGGTCCTGGAAGTCGGCGCGCTGGCGCTTGAAGCCGGTGGTGCGCATGTTGGCGATGTTGTTGGAAATGAGTTCGACGTTCATTTCCTGCGCCATCATGCCCGAGGCGGCGATGCGAAGAGCCTTCATGGTTTTCCTCCCCGCCCTCAGGCGACCTGAGACAGCTTGTCGATGGCGTTGCGACGCAGATCGTCGACCGCGCTCATCCAGTTGGTGACGTTCTGGTAGCTGCGGCCGACTTCGATCAGGCGCGAGATCTCGATCACGGCGCGGACGTTGGACTTCTCGACCTGGCCCTGGACGACACGGGCCTGGGCCATCGCCTGCGGGTTGGTGCCCTCGAACAGGGTCTCGCCGGCCTTCTTCAGGTCGCCGGGGGCGGCGAAGTCGACGAGGCGGAGCTTGCCGCGCACACCCTGGTTGGTGGAGATGGTTCCGTCGGCGGCGATGGTGAGGCGGCTCTCGCCGGGCTGCAGGGTCAGCGGGCCGCCGTCGGTGAGGACCGGGTTGCCGTCGCGGGTCTGGAGCGTGCCGTCGGGGCCGAGGGCGAAGGAGCCGTTGCGGGTGTAGCGCTCGCCGGCCGGCGTCTGGACCGCGAACCAGCCCTTGCCGTCGACGGCGACGTCGAGGTCGTTGCCGGTCGTCACCATCTGGCCGGGGCGGAAATCGTAGAGGTTGCCGTCGTCGAGGACGAAGCTGATCGGCCGGTCGGGCCGGCGGAATTCGGTGGCCGCCGCCGGTGCCATCTTCTGCTCCTTGACGAGCAGGGGCTGGGCCTTGAAGCCCATGGTGTCGACGTTGGCGACGTTGTTGGCGATCAGGTCGAGTTCACGGCGCAGCGTCAGCTGGCGCGACAACCCGACGAGTTGCGCGTTTTCCATCTCTTCATCCCCAGCGACCCCGTCGCACTCCCCAGTCCGGCGCGGTCGAGAACCATTTCGCAACCGCCGTGCCAAACGGCAGGGTCGTTTGAAAACAACGACTTGATGGTTTCGGTGAAGGCTCGGGGGATGATTGCGACCGGGCAGTTCCTGCCGACCGGCAGGAGGGGAGGGAATTGTTTACCGAGGTTGCCGAGAGGTTAATTTTTACCAGTCGTTAACCATTCGCTCTTTAGATCTCTAGGACACGTGAGGGACTCGTGTCCGACCGGGGAGCGCGATGGCCAAGAAGCCGGCCGAGAAGACCGAAGCCGAACCCGGCGCCGAAGGCGCCGAGGGGGAAGGCGGCTCGTCCAAGAAGAAACTGTTCATCATGATCGGCGCCGGCATCGGCGCGCTCGTGGTGCTCGGTGGTGCCGGTGCGTTCTTCATGGGAGCCTTCTCGCCGAAGCCGAAGCTTGAGGTGGCCCATGCCGAGCCGGTGAAGACGACGATGTACGTCGATCTGCCGGACATGACGGTGAATCTCTCGACGGTCGATCAGCGGGCGACCTACCTCAAGGTGAAGGTCAGCCTGGAAGTGTCGGACAAGGCGACGGTGGAGAAGATCACTCCGGCGTTGCCGCGGGTCCTCGACGCGTTCCAGGTCTACCTGCGCGAGCTGAGGATCAGCGACCTCGACGGCTCCGCCGGTCTCTACCGGGTCAAGGAGGAACTGCAGCGGCGGATCAACACGGCGATCTACCCGACCAAGGTGGATGCGGTGTTGTTCAAGGAAATCCTGGTTCAGTGAGGGACGCATGGCAGCGGCCGAAGAAGAACTCGAGGATCTCGATGCCGCGTGGGGCGCGGCGCTGGCCGAGCAGAAGAGCGAGGACGGCGAAGACGACCTCTCCGCCGACTGGGGCGCGGCGCTGGCCGAGCAGGGGGGGGAGGGCGCGGACGAACTCGCCGCAGGCCTCGCCGGATTCGACGACGCAGACTTCGATCTCGACAGCGCCACCCGTGGCGGCGACCGCATTCTGAATCAGGAAGAGATCGACAACCTGCTCGGTTTCGATCTCGACGAACAGATCGCCTCGGAACAGTCGGGCATCCGGGCGCTGATCAACTCGGCGATGGTCTCCTACGAGCGTCTGCCGATGCTCGAGATCGTGTTCGACCGGCTCGTCCGCCTGACCACCACCTCGCTTCGCAACTTCACCTCCGACAACGTCGAGGTGTCGCTCGACAGCATCACCTCGGTGCGCTTCGGCGACTATCTCAACTCGATCCCGCTGCCGGCGATCATCGGCGTGTTCAAGGCGGAGCAGTGGGACAACTTCGGCCTCGTCACGGTCGATTCGAGCCTGATCTACTCGATCATCGACGTGCTGCTCGGTGGCGGTCGCGGCACCACGCCGATCCGCGTCGAGGGGCGGCCCTACACGACGATCGAGACCAATCTCGTGCGACGCATGATCGAGGTGGTGCTCAACGACGCCGAGTTCGCCTTCGCACCGTTGTCGCCGGTGAAGTTCAATCTGGAGCGGCTGGAGACCAATCCGCGTTTCGCCGCCGTGTCGCGGCCGGCCAATGCCGCGATCCTCGCCGAGTTCCGCATCGACATGGAAGATCGGGGCGGCAAGATCGAGCTGCTGATCCCCTATGCGACCCTGGAGCCGATCCGCGATCTGCTGCTGCAGATGTTCATGGGCGAGAAGTTCGGCCGTGACCCGATCTGGGAGGGGCACCTCGCCACCGAGATCCATGCCGCCGAGATCGCCGTCGATGCGGTGCTGTTCGAGCGCGAACTACCGCTCGGCAAAGTCCTCGGGCTCGAGGTCGGCCAGACGCTGGTCTTCGACGTCGGTCCGCGCGACCCCGTCACCATCAAGTGTGGCGGCGTGTCCCTCACCGAGGGGCAGATGGGCCGTGCCGGCGAACACATCTCGATCCGCGTCGACCGCAATCTGCGGCGTCCGAAGATGACCCTGGCGGCCTTCGAGAAGGCCGCATCCCAGAAGGAGATGCAGCCGTCATGATGACTCCGTGGATCGACATCGCCGTCGAGGGCCTGGTCGCGGTGCTGTTGGTGCTGACCATCGGCTACTGCATCCTGCTCGACCGGCGTCTGCAGCGGCTCAGGGCCGACGAGGCCAACCTGCGTGCCACCATCTCCGAGCTGCTCACCGCCACCGAGATCGCCGAGCGCGCCATCATGGGGCTGAAGGAGACCGCGTCGGACTGCGACAAGTCGCTGGCCCAGCGGCTGCGCGAGGCGGAGTTCTTCAGCCGAGAGATCGAGAAGGAGATCGGCGAGGGCGAGAAGCTCCTGAACCGCATCATCCGCATCACCCAGGCGGCGCGCGGCGCCGGCATCGAGCAGACCGCTGCGGCGATGGAGGCTCGCGAGGCGCGGAACGGACGCGACGCGGGGGCGGCGGAGCCGGATCTGCGCACCTCGTCGCGGCTCGGTGAATTGCGTGCCCGGGTGTCGGAAGCGACCGCCCGCCTCGGCCAGATGAAGCGCAGCCAGACCGGAGAGGCCGCATGAGTCGTGTTCGCCTCCTTCCGTTGGTGATCGCTGCGGCGGTGGTGCTCCTCGGCCTCAAGGTCGCGGAGTTCACCTGGGGCGGTCGCGCGAGGGAGGTGATCGCCTGGGATCCGGTGTCGCGTCAGGAAGTGGACATGACGGTCACCGGCTCGGCCGGTGGCGGGGAGAAGAAGGACGACGGCCACGGCGCGCCGGCGGACGGGGCGCCGGCCGACAAGGGCGGGGTGACGCCGTCGAAGGTCGACACCAAGGTCAGCGCCGACAAGCCGAACGAGGCCAAGCCGGTCGCCGGACAGGAGCTGCTCTCCGAGATCGACATCCTCCAGAAGCTCGCCGAGCGGCGCAAGAAGCTCGAGGAGATGGAACGCTCGATGCAGATGCGCGAGGACGTGCTCAAGGCGAGCGAGGACCGCATCGGCAAGCGGGTCGACGAGTTGAAGACGCTCGAGGACAAGATCGGCGGCGCCACCAAGGCCAAGGAGGAGACCAAGGCCAAGGAACTCGCCGATCTCGTCAAGATGTACGAGTCGATGAAGGCCAAGGACGCGGCCCGGGTGTTCGACAAGCTCGACATCCAACTCGCCGCCGATCTCGGCCGGCAGATGAATCCGAAGAAGCTCGGCGACATCGTCGCCAAGATGTCGGCCGAGCAGGCCGAGAAACTCACCGTCGAGCTCGCCAATCGCCGCAGCGCCGAGACCGCGCCGCCGAGCGAGCGCGAACTGCCCAAGATCCAGGGCCGCAGCGGCTGAGCGGGCGGCGAGGCGTAAACGGCGCGAGCCTGCGGTTCAACCGCCTGTTAACCGCGATCACCTAGCCTCGATCGACGAGTCCTCGTGTGGGTCGTCGGCCGTGTTCTCGCGTATCGTCTCCTGGTTCTCGCATCGGTCGACGGCGTCGGCGCTCGCTCTGGCGCTGGCGCTCGCCCATCCGTTCGCGCCGACGCCGGCCATGGCCGAGGGCCATCGGGCGGACGCGAAGGCGAGCGTCGAGGCCGGCTTCGGCCGCATGGTCCTCACTTTCCGCGATCGCCAACTGGTGCCGCAATACACCTCGCGGATGACCAACGGCGTGCTCGTGCTCGATTTCGTCGATCCGGTCGAGGTCGACGTCGAACGGGCGGTGTCGACGCTGACGTCCTACGTCACCGTGGCGCGCGCCGATCCGGGAGGGCATGGGCTGCGCATCGCGCTCGCCCGTCAGGTCAAGGTCAACCTCATGGAGGCCGGCGAGAAGCTGTTCGTCGACTTCCTGCCGCAGAAGTGGAACGGGGCGCCGCCGCCGTTGCCGCCCGAAGTCGTCGCCGATCTCGCCAAGCGGGCCGAGGCGGCGATGCGGGCGGCGCGCGAGGCCGATCTCGCCCGCACCGGCAATCGGGTTCAGCCGCGGCTCGACTTCAAGATCGGACGGCTGCCGACCTTCACTCGCTTCTCCTTCGGTTGGAACGTGCCCTTCGACACCAAGATGTCGCGGGAGGACGACCGGGTCACCGTCACCTTCAATCACCCGGCGAGGGTGGACTTCTCGACCATCGACGTCGATCCGGTGCCCGGGCTGAAGGACGCCTTCTCCGATACCGCCGACGACAAGCTCAGGGTGGTGTTCAACGTGGCGCCGGATGCCGACGTACGTGGCTTCCGCGACGCCGACACCTATGTCGTCGATCTGGTCCATTCCGGCCCGCCGACCAATCCGGGCGAGGCGGCGGTCCGCAAGATCCTGAACGAGGCCCAGGGCAAGGGGCGCGACCGGATCAGCGCGCCGGGGGTGGCCAAGGCGCCGGAGGCGCCGGTCGAGGCGCCCGCGCCGGTGACGACCGCCGAGGCGGCTCTTCCGGCCCCGGCCGCCGCGACCGCCGCCAAGGCGAAGGAAGCGCCGAAGGCCGTCGAAGCGAAGCCCGCCGCCGAACCCGCTCCGGCGACGCCGGCCGAGGTCAAGCCGGCGCTTCCGGTCCAGCCGATGGCGGAGCCGACGGTGCGCACCGCCGAGGCGCCGTTGCCCGCGGACGATTCCCCGGCCAGCGCTGCGGTGGCGAAGCCCGAGGCGGCGCCGGTCGTCTCCGACGCCCCGGCGGGCGAGCTCCCGGCTTCCGCCGTGCCGCGGCGGGCGGCGGGCGAGCGGTTGCCGATCCGGGTCGAGGCGAAGCGCATCGGCAACATCGTGCGCATGGCCTTCCCCTTTCCGAAGAAGACGGCCGGGGCGGCGTTCAAGCGCGACGACTCGCTGTGGGTGGTGTTCGATTCCGACGAAACGCTGGACGTCGAGGCGGTGGCGCCCAACCTCGGCTCGCTCGCCCGCAAGGTCGAGACGTCGAAGGCCAACGGCTGGCAGGCGATGCGCATCCAGCTCAGCGAGCCGATGCTGACCACTCTCGGGGCGGACGGCAACAGCTGGGTTCTGTCGATCGGCGAGATGGTGCTGGAGCCGTCGCGGCCGCTGAAGCTCAGGCGGACGGTGCGCGCCGACGGCAACGCCTCGCTCAAGGTCGATCTGCCGGACGGCGGCGCGGTGCACGAGATCTCCGACCCGGACGTCGGCGACCGCATGGTGGTGGTCACCGCGCACGGGCCGGCGCGCGGCCTCCTCAAGACGCAGAGCTTCGTCGACGTCGAGACGCTGCCCTCGGCGCACGGCGTCGCCGTGGTGCCCCGCGGCGAGGACGTGCAGGTGACGCTCGAGAACGGGCAGGTGACGATCGGACGGGAACGGGGGCTCAACCTCACCACCGGATCGGTCGACCAACCGGACATGCCGGTGCCGCGCACCCAACTCGGGATCCATCGCATCCCGATCGATCCACGAGCCTTCGATCGCTCCGATGCGCCCGGCTTCGAAGGCCGGGCGCGGACGTTGCTGCAGGCGGTGATCGAATCGAAGGACAAGAGCCGGCGGCAGGCGCGCATCGACCTCGCCGAGTTCTACATCGGCCACCGCTTCGCGCCCGAGGCGTTGGCTCAGTTGCGTATTCTCGCGGCCGAAGAACCGGGGGCGGTGACCGACCCCGGCTTCATCGTGCTGTTCGGCGCGGCGCAGGCGCTGGCCGGCCGCTCGGCCGGGGCGCGGGAGACGCTGGCGCGCTCCGAGGTGCAGGAGAACTCCGACGCGGCGCTGTGGCGGACGATCGCCGCCGCCGAGCAGGCCAAGTGGGACGAGGCGCGCGAGAACGCGCTCAGGGCCACCAACGTGCTCGGCGCCTATCCGCGGCCGGTGCAGAACCTCTTCAATCTCGCCGCGGCGGAAGCGGCGATCGAGCTCAACGACTTCGGCAACGGCGAGGCGCGGCTCGCCGAGATCGAGACCGAGACGCTCACCTCCGACCTCGCCGGGCGGTTCGAGAACCTGCATGCGCGGCTCGCCGATGCCGGTGGACGGCGCGAGGACGCGGTGGCGCGGTGGGAGCGGGCGCGGGGAACCGGCGATCGCAAGGCCCAGGCCGAGGCCGACTACCGCGAGACGCGCGCTCTGATGCGCGACGGCAAGATCAACCGCGAGGAGGCGATCGATCGGATGAAATCGCTCGCCTTCGGCTGGCGCGGCGACGAGATCGAACTCAGGACCCTGCGCTTCCTCGCCGGGCTCTTGGCCGACGGTGGGCAGTATCGCGACGCCTTCGGGGCGATGCGCTCGGCCCTCATGGTGGCGCCCAATTCGGAGACGACGCGCCTCCTCCAGGACGAGATGGGGCGACGCTTCCTGGCGCTCTATCTCGACGACGCCGACAAGGCGCTGCAGCCGGTCGAGGCGCTGGCGCTCTACTACGACTTCCGGGAACTGGTGCCGATCGGCCGGCGCGGTGACGAGGTGGTGCGCAAGCTCGCCGATCGGCTGGTCGGCGTCGATCTCCTGCCGCAGGCGGCGGAACTCCTCTCCTATCAGGTCGACAACCGGCTGAAGGGCGCGGCGCGGGCGCAGATCGCCGCCGATCTCGCCGTCATCCACCTGCTCGACAAGAAGCCGGACCGGGCGCTCGCCGTGCTCAACAAGACGCGCCAGTCGCAGTTGCCGCTCAGTCTCGAGCGCCAGCGCCGGCTGGTCGAGGTGCGGGCGATGGCCGACGCGGGGCGCAACGAGACGGCGTTGGAGCTACTCTCCTCGCTCTCGGGGCCGGACGCGGTGCGGCTCAAGGCCGACATCCTGTGGAAGGCGAAGCGCTGGCGCGAGGCGGGCGAGCGGCTCGAGGCGATGCTCGGCAGCCGCTGGTCGGACGCCGCACCGCTCGACGATCAGGAGCGGCAGGACGTGCTCCGCACGGCGATCGCCTATGCGCTGTCGAACGATCAACTGCAGCTCGATCGGTTGCGCGGCAAGTTCGGGGCGAAGATGGCCGACAGCCCCAACGCCCACACCTTCGACGTGGTGACCCGGCCGATCCAGAGCCAGGGCGGCGAGTTCCGCCAGATCGCCAAGGAGATCGCCTCGATCGACACGATGCGCCAGTTCCTGCAGGAGTATCGGGCGCTCTACCTCGATCCCAAGGCGTCGACCGTGACGCCCGATCCGGCTCCGGCCAAGCCCGAGGCGGCGCCGAAGCCGGAGGCCAAGGCCGAGCCGGGCAAGGGTGACGGCAAGGCCGATCCCAAGGCGAAGCCGGAGAAGGTCGCCAGCGCCGAACCCGCCGCCAAGGCGGAAGAGAAGAAGGCCGGACACTGAGGCACGATCCGGACGGCCGGGCGGGCGAGGCGATCAGCCGAAACTCTTCACCAGGCTTCCGGCGATCAGGTTCCAGCCGTCGACCAGCACGAAGAAGATCAGCTTGAACGGCAGCGAGATGGTCGCCGGCGGCAGCATCATCATGCCCATCGACATCAGGATCGAGGCGACGACGAGGTCGATCACCAGGAAGGGCAGGTAGATGAGGAAGCCGATCTCGAAGGCGCGGCGCAGCTCCGAGATCATGAAGGCCGGGATCAGCACCCGCAGGCTCAGGTCCTCGGGCTTCTCGGGCGAGGCCTCGCGGGCGAGGTCGAGGAAGAGGGCGACGTCCTTCTCGCGCACGTGGGTGCGCATGAACTCGTGGAAGGGCGGGGTGGCGCGTTCCCAGGCCTGTTCGAGTTCGATGCTGCCGTCGGTCAGCGGGCGGACCGCATCCTCGTAGGCGCGGGTGAAGGTCGGCGCCATGACGAAGGCGGTGAGGAACACCGCCAGCGACACCATCACCGAGTTGGGCGGCGCGGTCTGCAGGCCGATGGCGGTCCTGAGCAGCGACAGCACCACGACGATACGGGTGAAGCTCGTCACCATGACGACGATCGACGGGGCGATCGACAGCAGGGTGATGAGCGCCACCAGTTGAACGGCACGCTCGGAGACGCTGGTCGACGGGCCGAAGTTGACCGAGATGTCCTGGGCCGAGACCGGGCCGATGCCGAGGACGACACCGAGGAGCGCCAGGAAGAAGCCGAGCGCCGTGGCGCGCAGTGCCGCGCCGAGGGCGATGCGCCACGGCGACGGAGGAGCCGCCGGGCGTCCGGCCGTCGGAGGCGGGGCGAGTGGAGCCGCGCCCGCGACGCTCGCGTCGGCGCCCCGGTCGTTCATCGCTTCTGCTGTCCGGAGATCTCGGCGAGAAGCCGCGCCATCTCTTCCTCGAGGGCATCGAGCAGCTGTGGCGCGGGAGCGGGTTGCGCGGCGGCGGGTTCGGCCGGTGCCGCCGCCTCGGGGGCGGCGGGGGCAGGCGTGTCGACATGCACCGGGGCCGCAGCCTTCGGTTCGGCCGGCACGACCTCGGCCGCCACCGGAGCCGGCGCCGGTTCGGCGGGCTTCTCGGCCTTCGGCGCGGCGTCGGGGACGGTCCGCGACGGGGCTGCCGGGGCCGGCCGTTCCTCAGGGGAGCGGACGGCGGGTGCGGCGGCTTCGCGCGGGGCGACCAGTCCCAGTTCGCTGAGGAGATCGACCTCGGGCCGTTCGGGAACGACGGGCGTCGCCGGGGGCGCCGGCTGTGGAGCGGGCACGGGCTTGGCCGGCGCCGCCGGCTTGGGAGGCGCCGCGGGCGCGGCCGCGTGGACGGTCGGGGCGGGGGCGGTCGGCGCGGGACGGGCCGGATGCGGCTCGGCTTGGCCGGCGAGGTCGGTCAGAGCCCGTTCGATCTGGCCGGCGATCGCCGCAGTCTCGGTGACCGGCGCGGGCTTCGGCGATTCGGTGGCGGCCGGTGACGGCTTGGGCGGTTCGGCGGCGTGAGGCGGGGTCGCGGGGTGCGGCCGCTCCTCGACCCGGGCCGGGCGGGTCGGGGCGTCGGCCGGTTCGGCGACGCCGGGGCGCGGCGGGCGCTGGGGCTCGTGCGCCGCCTCGATGCGGACCGGCGGCTGCTGCGGCGGGCGCAGCGGCGCGCGCGACGGGGCGGGGGGCGCCGGCGGCTCGACGAGCGGCGGACCGACCAGTCCGGCGTCGACGGCAGGGCGCGCAGCGGTGCGCTCGGGCGCCGGTTCGACGGTGGGCTTGGGAGCCTCCGGTCGGCCGAGCGGGGCGTCGAAGGACTTCTCCATCTCGGCAACGCGCGGCAGCGGAACCTCGGCGCCGGCTTCGGGGCGCTTCAGACGCTGCCGGACGAAGGCCCCGGCTCCGGCGACGGCCGCGGCGAGCGCTCCGGCGCCCTTGGCGGCGTCCAGCGTCGGCGCCGCAGAGAGGCGGCCGGCGGGTTCTTCCTCGCTCGTCGACGGACGAGGGGCGGTCGAGGCGACGACCGAGGGGGCCGCCGCCTGGACGACGGCCGGGGCGGCCGGACGGGCGGCGACGGTCTGCGGGCCGCGCAGGATGCGGCTCTCGACCAGAAGATCGTTGGGGCCGCCGATCATGACGAGATGCTCGACGTCGTCGCGGCGCAGCAGCAGCAGTCGGCGACGGCCGTCGACCGGGGCGGTATCGACCACCGACAGGCGCTGGCCGCGGCCGCCGAGATGCATGCCGCCCGACACGCGGCGGAACAGCCAGGCGAGGGCCACCAGCAGGAGGACGACCACGAGCAGCGCCAGGATCATCTGAACGGCCCGCCCGCCGTCGGACCCGAGTTGGGTGTTCAGCCAATCCCGAAAAGCGTTCATGCGTCACTCTCCGCGTCGGGTGCACGCGACTCGGCGCCACCCCTCATGGGCGCGCGAATCTGATCCGACGCCCGGATGTTAATCGAGACCGGCGGAACTTGCCGTGCCTCCGACGCGCCGTTTACCGAAACTTCACCGAAAAATCGAGACGTGACGGGGAGATCGGCATGCGATGTCCCGTCTCGATCCCGCGAATTAACCCCTCGTTAACCATGGGCTGGGAAAATTCTGCCGAGCGAGCCCTCGATGATCGAGGACGCGAGGGGAGGAATCGGTATGGCGATCGGCGATCTGAAGCTGATGGATACCCTGCGCACCAAGATGCAGTGGCATCAGGCGCGCCAGCGCGTGCTCGCCGAGAACGTCGCCAACGCCGACACGCCGCGCTACCGCGGCAAGGACCTCAAGGCGCCGGATCTGCCCGGGGCCACAGGGGCGACCGCGGACGGGCGGACGTCGACGAGTGGGGCGCGGATGGCGTCGGTGTCGTTGGCGGTGACCCAGCCGGGGCATTCGACCGGCACCGGTGGGCCGCGCGGTTTCAAGTCGGACGCGACGCCGCGCTTCGAGGTGACGCCCAACGGCAATGCGGTGGATCTCGAGGAGGAGATGGCGAAGTCGGCCGAGAACCAGCTCGACTACCAGACCGCCACCTCGCTCTACCAACAGTCGATGTCGCTGATCCGCACCGCGATCGGACGCAAGTGACGCCCGCCGCGCGGGGCCGAGGGGCCTCGCGGCGGGCGACGGCGAGGAGAACGACCATGCCGATGGAATTCAACCAGTCGCTGAAGATCGCCGCCTCGGGGCTCAGGGCTCAGTCGGGGCGGATGCGGATCATCGCCGAGAACGTCGCCAACGCCGATTCGACGGCGCGCAACGCCGAAGGCGAGCCCTATCGCCGCAAGGTGCCGACCTTCACCTCGAAGTTCGAGAAGGAGCTGGGGGCGCGCACCGTCGATCTCGGCAAGGTCGAGAAGGACCGAAGCGACTTCAAGATGCGCTACGAGCCGGGTCATCCGGCGGCCGACGCCAACGGCTATGTCAAATATCCGAATGTCGAGCCGCTGATCGAATCCGTCGACATGCGCGAGGCGCAGCGTTCCTACGAAGCGAACCTCAACATCGTCACCGCGACGCGGCGGATGATCCTCAAGACCCTCGACATCCTCAAGGCCTGAGGCGGCGCCCGCGCGCCCGCCCGCCGATCCCGTTCCGGAGAAGAGCCATGTCCACCGCCGCCATCGCCGCCAATGCCTATCGCGTCACCCAGGGCCTCGCGAATCGACCCGATCCGCGTCAGATTGCCGAGGCCGGCAAGGCGGACTTCGGGCAGATGGTGCGGGCGGCGATCGGCGAGGTGGTCGATCAGGGCCGGCAGTCGGAGGCCAAGACGCTCGCCTATGCCAACGGCAAGGCCGACGTCGTCGACGTGGTCACCGCGGTCGCCGAGACGCAGACCACCTTCGAGACGATGGTGGCGCTGCGCGACAAGGTGATCGCGGCCTACGAGGACATCATGAAGATGCCGATCTGAGCGGAGCTCGGAGGTGGCGTCGGGTGAAAGGGACGGCCGGTGACCGGCGCCGACGTGATCGACATCGCCCGCGACGGCATCTTCACCCTGGTCCTGGTGGCCGGGCCGGTGATGCTCGTCGGTCTCGTCGTCGGCGTGGTGGTCGGCCTCTTCCAGGCGGTGACGCAGATCCAGGAGGCGACGCTCGTCTACGTGCCGAAGATCCTGGCGATCTTCGCCACCATGCTGCTGGCCTTTCCCTTCATGGGGGCGCTGATGGGCTCCTACATGGCGCGGATCATGGCGCGCATCGTCGCCGGCGGCTGAGGGAGGGGGCATGACCATCCGTCTGCTGCCCGAGGTCGCGGTCGTCTACATGCTGGCCTTCGCCCGCATCGGCGCCATCCTGATGCTGCTGCCGGGCATCGGCGAGACGGCGGTGGCGTCGCGCATCCGCCTGTCGATGGCGCTGCTCCTGGCGCTCCTTCTCCATCCGCTGGTCGCCGGGCTCTATCCCAAGGGGCTCGCGGTGAAGCCGGCGGCGCTCGGGGTGATGCTCGCCGGGGAGATCGCCATCGGCCTCTTCATCGGCATGGCGAGCCGGCTGGTGCTGGCCGCGGCGCAGGTGGCCGGCACCACCATCGCCAACCAGCTCGGCCTCGGCTTCGCCATGACGGTCGATCCGACCCAGGGCCAGCAGGGCGTGATCTTCGGCAACTTCCTGTCGCTGATGGCGGTGACGCTGATCTTCGCCACCGACCTGCACATCCCGGCGATCTCGGCGGTGTCGTCGAGCTTCACGCTGTTTCCGCCGGGTCAGTGGGTGCCGGTCGGCGACTTCGCCGAGGTCACGGTGTGGCTGGTCGGCGAGAGCTTCCGCGTCGGCCTGCAGGTGTCGGCGCCGTTCCTGGCCTTCGGTCTGATCTTCAACCTGGGGCTCGGCATGCTGCAGAAGATGATGCCGCAGTTCCAGATCTTCTTCGTCGCCATGCCCCTGTCGATCTGGGTCGGGATGGTGCTGTTCGGGCTCGTCCTGTCGACGATGATGCTGTGGTACATGGACCACGTCCGCGACGCCTTCGGGCGTCTGGTGGCGGGGTGAGCCATGGCGGACGAACAGGATCCCGAAGACAAGACGGAAGACCCGACGCCGAAGAAGATCGACGAGGCGATCAAGCGGGGCGACGTGGTCAAGAGCCAGGAACTCTCGACCTTCTTCGTGCTGTCGGCGGCCACCGTCTTCGTCGCCTTCCTGACGCCGGGGGTGTCGCGCGATCTCGCAAAGCCGCTCGCCGCCTTCTTCGACCATGCCGGCGACATCAGCGTCGACGGGCGGGTGCTCGACGACATCTACATCCACCTCGGACTGGTGATGGCGGGCGTCCTGGGGTTGCCGGCGCTGCTGTTCCTGGCGGCGGGCATCGGCGGATCGGCGATCCAGCATCGGCTCCTGTTCACCTTCGAACCGCTCGCTCCGAAGCTCTCCAAGGTGTCGCCGCTCGCCGGCTTCAAGCGGATCTTCTCGATCGAGGGGGCGGTCAACGGGCTCAAGGGGGTGGTGAAGATCGTCGTCGTCGGCATCGCCATGGCGATGGCGCTGCGCCCGGAGCTGAAGCGCCTCGACACCATCGTCGCCACCGACATCGTCGGGCTGATGGTGGTGATCCGCGACGCGGCGGTGAAGATGATGGCGGCGGTGCTGATCGTCATGGCCTTCGTCGCCGGCCTCGACTACCTGTTCCAGTACCGCCGCTGGTATCGGCGACTGCGCATGACGCGCGAGGAACTCAAGGAAGAATACAAGCAGACCGAAGGTTCGCCCGAGATCAAGGGCAAGATCCGGCAGATGCGCCAGGCACGCGCCCGCAAGCGGATGATGGCGGCGGTGCCCAAGGCGACGGTGGTCGTCACCAACCCGACCCACTATTCGGTGGCTCTCCAGTACGAGGACGGCATGGGGGCGCCGCGGGTGGTAGCGAAGGGCGTCGATCTCGTCGCGCTCAAGATCCGCGAGGTCGCCACCGCCAACGACGTGCCGATCGTCGAGAATCCGCCGCTCGCCCGCGCTCTCCACGCCCAGGTCGACATCGACGCGGAGATCCCCGAGGAGCACTACAAGGCGGCGGCCGAGGTCATCGGCTTCGTCATGCGGCTGAAGAAGCGCGGTGGGCGCTGAGGGGCGACGCCACCCCTTGTTCCGACAGGCGGATCGGGCAACCTTCGGCGATCGGACGCGACGGGAGATTCGCGGGCCGGGGCGCGTCGACGGCGACGCCCCGCCGGGCCGGTGCCGGGACGGGTGAGATGGCTGAAGACGACGACATGACCGGCGGTCCGGTCCCGGTGTTCGATCGGCAGGCGAAGACCGGCAGCATCGGGCTGCTGGTCGGTCTGGCGCTGTCCTTCGTGACGGCGGCGGCGGTGCTCGCCATGGTGAAGCCGGAGCAGGCGGCGCCCTACGTCCAGATCCTGCTCGGACTGCTCGCCGTGGTCGGCGTCTTCGCACTCTTCGCCGGGGCGATCGGGCTCGTCCGTTTCGGAGTGAAGCCGCAGGGCCGGTCGCTGGCGCGGGTCTTCGTCGACGGCTTCGACGAAGGGCTGCTGATCACCGACGACCAGGGCCGCATCACCTATTCCAACGCCGCCTATGCGCAGCTCACCCGCGCCGCCAGTCTGGGTGACCTGAAGACCATCGAGCGGATCTTCTCCGGCAATCAGGAGGCGGCGGAGTCGATCTTCCGGCTCTCGGAGGCGGCGCGCAGCCGGACCCCGGCGGAGGCCGAGATCCGCACCGCGCTGCCGATCGGGGCGACCGAGGGCGGGGCCTGTTGGTATCGGGTGAAGGTTCGACCGCTCGCCTTCGTCGCCGACCGCGGTGCCGAGGGGCATCGGTTGACGGTATGGCGGATCGCCGACGTGACGCGGGAGCGGGACCTGCAGGAATCGTCCTTCCAGGAGCTGCAACAGGTCGTCACCTTCCTCGACCATGCGCCGGCGGGCTTCTTCTCGGCCGATGCCGCGGGTCGCATCACCTATCTCAACGCGACACTGGCCGATTGGCTGGGCTACGACCTCGCCAAGTTCGAGGCGGGCGGCATCCGTCTCAAGGATATCGTCCAGGGGCAGGGCATGGCGTTGATCGCCGACATGCCGGCGGACGGGCGGACGTCGACGGTCGATCTCGACTTCGTCAAGCGCAACGGCCAGTCGCTGCCGGTCCGCCTGCTGCACAAGGTGCCGGTCGGGGCCTCGGGCAAGCCGGGCGACAGCCGCACGCTGGTGATCAACCGCTCGGCCGGCGAGGACGCCTCGGAGACGCTCAGGGCGGCGGAGGTGCGCTTCCAACGCTTCTTCAACAACACGCCCTTCGCCATCGCGGCGGTCGGGCGGGGCGGGGCGATCGGGCGGACCAACGCTCCGTTCCTCAAGCTCTTCGGCGGCTCGGTCAGGGCCGACGCGGAGGGCGCGCGCGGCAGCCTGATCGACACGGTGATCGAGGCCGACCGGGCGAAGATCGCCGGGGCGCTGGCGGCGGCGGTCGAGGGCAAGGGCGACATCGAACCGGTCGACGCGCAGCTCGCCGGCGGCGATCCCAACCGCAAACGTTCGGCGCGGTTCTTCGTCTCGTCGGTCGCCGACGGATCGGACGCCGGCGAGGCGGCGATCGTCTATGCGCTGGAGACGACGCAGCAGCAGGAGCTGGAGCAGCGTTTCGCCCAGTCGCAGAAGATGCAGGCGATCGGCCAGCTCGCCGGCGGCATCGCCCACGACTTCAACAACGTGCTGACCGCCATCATCGGCTTCTCCGACCTGCTGCTCGCCAGCCATCGGCCGAGCGACCCGGCGTTCCAGGACATCATGAACATCAAGCAGAACGCCAACCGGGCGGCGGCACTGGTGCGCCAGCTCCTGGCGTTCTCGCGGCGCCAGACGCTGAGACCCGAGGTGGTCCAGTTCGGTGACACGCTGGCCGATCTGCACATGCTGCTCGGGCGTCTGCTCGGCGAGAAGGTCGGGCTCGAGGTGATCCACGGGCGCGACCTGTGGCCGGTCAAGGCCGACACCAGCCAGCTCGAGCAGGTGATCGTCAATCTGGCGGTCAACGCCCGCGACGCCATGCCGGGCGGCGGCAAGCTGACCATCGCCACCCGCAACGTCGCGGCGGAGGAGAAGCTGCCCTATGCGACGCTCGGCATGCCCTCGGCCGACTACGTGCTGATCGAAGTGACGGATACCGGCACCGGTATCCCCAAGGAGATCATCGAGAACATCTTCGAGCCGTTCTTCACGACGAAGCCGGTGGGGCAGGGGACGGGCCTCGGGCTCTCCACCGTCTACGGCATCGTCAAGCAGACCGGCGGCTTCGTCTATTGCGACAGCGAGATGGGCAAGGGCACGACCTTCCGCATCTTCCTGCCGCGGTACGTCGAGACGGCGGAGAGCGAGGCGGCACGGGGGGCGGCGGAGGCTCCGGCGGGGGCCGGCCATCCGGCGGCGGTGACCGATCTCACGGGATCGGCGACGATCCTTCTCGTCGAGGACGAGGAAGCTGTCCGGGCCTTCGCCTCGCGGGCGCTCGCCTCGCGCGGCTACACCGTCCACGAGGCGGGAACCGGCCAAGAGGCGCTCGAGGTGATGGAGGAGGTCGGCGGCGAGATCGATCTCGTCGTCTCCGACGTGGTCATGCCGGAGATGGACGGGCCGACGCTGCTGCGCGAACTCCGCCAGAAGCGGCCGGATCTCAAGATCATCTTCGTCTCGGGCTATGCCGAGGACGCCTTCGCCCGCAACCTGCCGGAAGGGGAGAGCTTCTCCTTCCTGCCGAAACCCTTCACGCTCAAGGCCTTGGCCACGGCGGTGAAGGAAGCGCTGGGACGCTGAGACGGCCTCAGCCGGCGAAGGCGGCGCCGAGCGTCGCGACGGCCGGCGACGTGGTCTTCTGCGCTTCGCTCACCAGCGCGGCGAAGTCGGCGGCGGGCATCGGCCGGCCGAACAGCCAGCCCTGCGAGAAGCGGCAGCCGGCGGCGCGGACCTGGGCGCGCTCGCTCTCGGTCTCGACCCCCTCGGCCACCACCTGCAGATCGAGCGAGGCGGCGAGATCGCCGACGGCGGTGAGGATGGCGCGGCACTGCGGACGGGTGTCGGCGCCGGAGACGAAGGAGCGGTCGATCTTGATGCGGTCGAAGGGGAAGCGCATCAGATAGGCGAGCGAGGCGTAGCCGGTACCGAAGTCGTCGAGGGCGAGGCGGACGCCGGTGGCGCGCAGCGCCCGCATGGTGTCGGCCGCTTCCGGTTCGCAGAGGACCGTCTCGGTGACCTCGAGTTCGAGCCGATAGGGCGCGACGCCGGTGCGGGCGAGGGCGCGGCCGACCATGGCGACGACCTCGTCGCTGCCGAACTGCAGCGCCGACAGGTTGACCGAGACGCCGACATGGGCGGGCCACGCGGCGGCGGCGGCGAGCGCCGTCTCGAGAATCCATTCGCCGAGCGGATGGATCAGGCCGCTCTCCTCGGCGACGGCGATCACCCGCTCCGGCGACACGCGGCCGAGACGGGGATGATGCCAGCGCAGCAGGGCCTCGGCGCCCTGGATGGCGCCGGTCGCGGTCTGGACGATCGGCTGGAAGGCGAGTTCGAGTTCTCCGGCTCCGATGGCGCGCGCCAGATCACGGACGAGGTCGCGACGTTCCGCCTCCTGCAGGTCGAGGGCGGGCGAGTAGACCTCGACACGCCCGCCGCCGGCCGTCTTGGCGGCGCGCAGGGCGCGGTCGGCATGAGCGAGCAGGCCGCTCGGATCGCAGCCGTGCTCGGGGGCGTGGGCGATGCCGATGCTGACGCCGACCTCGGCGGCGACATGGCCGATCCGGTAGGGCCGAGAGATCTCGCGCCCGAGTATGGCGGCGACGGCGGCGATGTCTTCGGCTCGGTTCGCCGACAGGAGAACGGCGAATTCGTCGCAGCCGAGGCGGGCGACGCGGCTGCCGTTGCCCGCCACGTCGATGATGCGGGCGGCGGCGGCCACCAAGAGCGCGTCGCCGACCGAATGACCGAAGAGATCGTTGATCTTCTTGAAGCGATCGAGATCGAGCAGGATCACCGCCTGGGGCGGGGCATCGCCGCCGCGGCGCCCGGCGGCGAGCGGAGCGAGGCGCATCGCCAGTTCGTCGTCGAAGGTCAGACGATTGAGCAGGCCGGTCAGGCCATCGCGGCGGGCGAGGCGATTGGCGTTCTCCTCGGCACGCCGGCGTTCGGTGATGTCCTCGTGAGTGGCGACCCAGCCGCCGTTGGGGAAGGGGCGCTCGTTGAGTTCGATGATGCGGCCGTCGCGCATCGTCAGTTCGATGCGGATCGGGCCGTCGGCGACGGAGGCCGCGACACGCTTGCGGCGGTTGTCGGCGCCGTCGAGCAGGCCGATGCCGTTCCAGTAGTCGAGCAGCGTCGCGAAGGGTGTGCCGACCCGGGCGAGCTCGGGCGGCAAGCGGTAGATCTCGGCATAGCGGCGGTTGCACAGCACCAGCCGCTCCTCGGCGTCGTACATCACCAGACCCTCGCTCATGTTGTCGAAGGCGGCGTGGAGGACGGCGGGTGGGAGGGCGGCAACGTCTCGTGGCGTGATGGCGATCTGCCCCGCGTCGCCGAGGACACGGGGCAGGCGGGTCCGGCAACGGCGGCGTTCGCGAAGAAAGGCTATCCCGAGCCCGGCGAGCGCCAGGGTCGCGGCGGTGAGCGAGGCCAGGCCGGGATCGATCCAGGGGGGCGAGGCGACGTCGGCGATCGTCTCGCGAGCAACGGCCGGTGCGGTGGCGAGCAAACAGGCGCCGACCGCCGAAATGCCGGAACTCAGGAGGCCTCCCGCAACTCTCACGCGTCTTCCACGAGCGCCTGCCGCCATCTCGTCCGCCATCTTCCGGAGTGACCCGACGTTTCCGAGGTCCGAGTTCATTGCGGTCGATGATGGAGAACAATTCTCAACAAATTGTTCTGCCCGCAGAATGGACCGGCGGTTGTGTACACCTCGCCGGCAAGGTGAGTTTGCGACAGAGACTTACCTTAGGGAAGACGTAAGGTGAGCCTCTACCGGGAATTCTGCGCAGTCAGAGATTTCAGGGCGGCGGCGACGGTCGCGGCGAGGCGGGCGTTGGAAAGGATCAGGGCCCGGTTGGTGGTCAGGCTGCGACCCTCGGTGAGTTTCTCGATGCGGGCGAGGAGGAAGGGCGTGACCGTCTTGGCACGGATGCCGGCCGTTTCAGCCTCGGCGACGGCGCGGGCGATCACCACCTCCATCTCGGCACGGGGGATTTCGGCCTCCTGCGGCACCGGATTGGCGAGGAGGAGGCCGCCGCCGATGCCGAGATCGCGCCGGATCCGCCAGAAGCGGGCGAGTTCGCCGGGATCATCGAGGCGGAGCGGGGCAGGCAGGCCGCTGACGCGCGACCAGAAGGCGGGAAAGTCGTCGGTCTGCCAGCCGACGACGGGGACGCCCCGGGTTTCCAGGACTTCCAGGGTCTTGGAGAGATCGAGAATGGCCTTGGCGCCGGCGGAGACGACGACGACGGGCGTCCGGGCGAGTTCTTCGAGGTCGGCGGAGACGTCGAAGGAGGTCTCGGCGCCGCGGTGGACGCCGCCGATGCCGCCGGTGGCGAAGACCTCGATGCCGGCGAGGTGGGCGGCGATCATGGTGGCGGCGACGGTGGTCGAGCCGGTGCGGCGGGTGGCGACGGCGAAGGCGAGGTCGGCGCGGGAGAGCTTCATCACGCCCTCGGCTCGGGCCAGGGTCTCGAGCGTGGCATCGTCGAGCCCGACGCGGATCGCCCCGTCGAGGACGGCGATGGTCGCCGGCACGGCCCCACCGTCACGCACCGCGGCCTCGACGGCGCGGGCGGTGGCGAGGTTGCCGGGGAAGGGAAGGCCATGGGTGACGATGGTCGATTCGAGCGCCACCACGGGACGGCCGGAGGCGAGGGCGTCGGCCACTTCGGCAGAGAGGGCGAGGTGCGAGACGGGCATGGCGGCTCCGAGGTCGGGGAGTGCAGGATAGCCGGGAAGACCGGCGAGGGCGACCGGAGTTCGACGCCGGGTCGCTTCGCGGTCGTCGATGGATTCGGATCCGGCGATGCGGCGCTCACCACCACGGATTGCACCTCGCGACCCTCCCTCGATCGCCGACGCCGCTGCGGCCGACGCGGCGAATCGTCCGTGACGAGAGGCTCGGCGACGGCCGGCCCACGCGCCGCGAGATGAGGCCGAAGCGAGCGGAACAACAAAAGAACGCCGTCCGAATCCGCGAAACTCCACAAAGGGATGGTGACCACCTTGCGGATTGGAACAAATCATGTACATTGGCTGCGATTGGCAGGCCGAGGGCTGCGTGAGATAAGGGAGCGGGACGATGGCACAGGCTTCACTTCGCCTCGTCGAAGGGGATGGTATGGACAAGACCAAGGCTTTGGATGCGGCGCTTCAGCAGATCGAGCGCAACTTCGGCAAGGGCTCGATCATGCGGCTCGGCCAGGGCAAGGTGGTCGAGGTTGAGACCGTGCCGACCGGGTCGCTCGGGCTCGACATCGCGCTCGGTATCGGTGGTCTGCCGCGCGGTCGCATCGTCGAGATCTACGGGCCGGAATCGTCGGGCAAGACGACGCTGGCGCTCCATTGCGTCGCCGAGGCGCAGAAGAAGGGCGGCGTGTGCGGGTTCATCGACGCCGAGCACGCGCTCGACCCGATCTATGCCCGCAAGCTCGGGGTCGATCTCGACGATCTCCTGATCTCGCAGCCCGATGCGGGCGAGCAGGCACTGGAGATCGCCGATACCCTGGTGCGCTCGGGGGCGCTGGACGTGCTGGTGATCGACTCGGTGGCGGCACTGACCCCCAAGGCCGAGCTCGAAGGTGAGATGGGCGACAGCCTGCCGGGCCTGCAGGCGCGACTGATGAGTCAGGCGCTGAGGAAGCTCACCGCGTCGATCTCGAAGTCGAAGACGATGGTGATCTTCATCAATCAGATCCGTCAGAAGATCGGTGTGATGTTCGGCAATCCGGAGACGACGACCGGCGGCAACGCGCTCAAGTTCTACGC
>ERZ1645187.1087-NODE-1087-length-25625-cov-117.020023_pt1 | contig 25625 bp, 17 predicted proteins | sample MGYA00575352_ERZ1645187 | MGnify/ENA primary metagenome ERZ1645187 (study PRJEB40837, sample SAMN11349314) | freshwater sediment metagenome | isolation source: river sediment | host: Sediment | place: India: Wazaribad , New Delhi | collected 2017-02-21 ...
CGGCGAAGCGCTACGCGGGCAACAATCTGTCGTGCCAAAGCTGTCACGTGCAGGCGGGCGCGCAGCCTTTCGCGATGCCGTATGTCGGCGTCTGGGGTTCGTTTCCGCAGTACAGGGCGCGCGAAAACGAGGTTTCCACGCTCGAGGAGCGGATCAACGGCTGCATGGAGCGGTCGATGAACGGCAAGCCGTTGCCGCTCGACTCGCACGAGATGAAGGCGATGCTCGCCTACATGCGGTTCATGTCGATCGGCGTGCCCGTCGGCGCGACGCTCACAGGCGCGGGCACGCTGCCGATCGCCGAGCCCGACCGGGCGGCGGACCCGGCGCGCGGCGCGAAGGTCTACGCCGAGGTGTGCGCGGCCTGCCACGGCGCGGACGGGCTCGGCAAGCGCAACGGCGTGGTCGGCGATGCGAAGGGTTACGAATTTCCGCCGCTGTGGGGGCCGGACAGCTACAATTCCGGCGCCGGCATGCATCGCGTTCTGACGGCCGCCGCGTTCGTCCGCTCCAACATGCCGATCGGCGCGACGCACAAGGATGCGACCGTCTCGCACGAGGACGCCTACGACGTCGCCGCCTACATCAATTCGCAGAAGCGGCCGGAGAAGGCGGGGCTCGACAAGGATTTCCCCAACCGGCTGCGCAAGCCGGTCGACGCGCCTTTCCCGCCGTTCGTGGACGGGCTGCCGCTCGAACAGCACAAATACGGGCCGTTCAATCCCATCCGCCAGAAGGTGAAGGAACTGACGGAGGCCGCGCAGAAGAAGTGAGTCACAAGCTGGCGACGACCGCCAGGCGCCTGATCTGTCCGCTCTCGAATGCGCGCAGGAAGGCGTTGTAGTCGCGCAGCGACACGCAGCCGTTCGACTGTCCGCTCGGTCCCAGCATGTAGGTGTGCGCAAGCAGGCCGGCGCGGCCGAAAATGGCGCGCGCGCCGCCGACCGGCAGCAGGCGTATGGCGCGCACGCCGTGGAACGGCGCCTCGCGCAACCGCAGATTGTACATGTGCGGCGGGGTCGCCCCGTGCATGCGCACGTGCACGTGGCGCGGATCGTCCATCCTGGGGCCAAGTCCGGAATGCGCCTCGAGCTTCGTGCCGTCGGGCAGATGGACCGTGCGCGCGGAGATGTCGTAGACGGCGGTGTGGCGGTCGTAGCGCGCGGCGGGGCCGACGACGCCGGTCAGGTTGCGGCCCGTGTCGAGCACGCCGCCTTCGCGCGGCGCATAGGCCAGCGCGGGGCCGGAGGCGCGCGCGCCGCCGAACAGCTTTTCGAAGAACGTGGGTTCCTGTTGCGGCGCGGCTTCCGCCGGCGTCCTGACGATCGCCCTGGCGACGATCGTGCGGGCGCGCTGCTCGGCGCGCGCGGCCGCACGCAGCGGCTGGACAAGGGCGGGCGCGGCGAGATCGGCGGGCCGCGCGGGCGGCGTGGGCGTCACCGCGGGCGCGGCCTCTTCGAGCGGAGTCGGGGCTGGCGCCACGGCCGGCACGGGCGGGGCTTCGGGCGCGACCTGCGTCGGCGCGGCCCTCTCCCATGCGGCCGCGCGCGGCGCGCCGGCGGCGAAGGTCGCGGGCGCGGCGCCGAGCGAATACGAGGGCGAGAGCAGGACGGCGTAGGCGGGCGCCGGACTGGACGCAGGCGCCGGCGCCTGCGCGCGGGCGGGCGACGGCTGCGACGGCGCATCAGGCGCCTCCAGCATGCGCGCGCCGATCCATCCGCCAAAGGCGAAAACGACAAGCGCAAGGGCGGGGGAAGCGAAGCCGCGAAAGCGCGCGCGCGGCGGGGACTCGTGGAACATGGACGCGAAACCCGAAAGAACGCGCCCATTTACGTCGCATTTAAGTTAATTGCGGCTTAAGCGCGCCTTCAATCCAGGCCGGCCAGCGCCTGCTCCACCTCCGCGCGGCCCTGCGGGGAGAGCGGCTTCTGGGGCTTCAGCGGATCGCCGACGGGGTAGCCCTGCAATTCCAGACCGCCTTTGATGCAGGCGGCGAGATTGTATCTGGCGAACGCCTGATTGAGCCGCCACAGCCTGCGCTGCAACGCCATCGCGCCCGCCCAGTCGCCGGCGCGGCACAGGTCGTAGAGCCGCACGCTCGCGCGCGGGGCGAGGCAGGCCGGCCCCGCCATCCAGCCCTTGCCGCCGATGAGCATGACGGCGGCGGGAATATGCGCGGAGGCCGCGAAAATCTCCATGCGCCCCTCCACCTTGTCCATGATCGACAGGAGGCGGCCGGTATTGACGGAGGCGTCCTTCAGGTAGCGCACGTTGTCGATGCGCGAGAGCTTCTCGACGACCGGCAGCGAGAGATCGGCGCGCTGGAAACTGGGATTGGTGTAGAGCGTGACGGGCAGGGCGGTCGCGCCCGCGATGGCGGCGAAGTAGTCGTGGATCGAATCGTCGTCGAGCGGGAAATAGGCTTCCAGCACCGCGAGAATCCCATCGGCGCCGAGCGCCTCGAATTCGCGCGTCTGGCGCACCGCCTCGTCGGTGGTCGTGGCCGCCACGCCCGCCACGACCGGCACGCGGCCGGCCGCGGCCTCCACCACAACCTCGACGATCCGCCGCTTCTGGCGTGCGTCCAGATAGGCGAATTCGCCGGTCGAGCCGAGCGGCGCGAGGCCATGCACGCCGGCCGCGATCAGATCGTCGCACAGGCGCGCGAGCGCCGCGTCCTTCACGGCGCCGTCGGGCCCGATCGGGGACACGAGATAGGGAAACACGCCGTGGAAACCGCTTTTCATGCGACAGGCCTCTGGAAAACGCGGCGCGCAAACCGTCTTGCGAGCCTGCGGCGTTGCGGGTATGAGAGCGCTTCCGCCGCACGCGGCGGACGCAGGAGTGTAGCTCAATTTGGTTAGAGCACCGGTCTCCAAAACCGGGGGTTGGGGGTTCGAGTCCCTCCACTCCTGCCAGCGTCGAAATCCATCCAGCCGGCTTTCAGAACAGATCCCGCCAGCGGCGCGGAAGCGCAGCGTCCCGGCGATCGATGGAACAACCTGATTTCATTTCAATGTCGCCGGCATGGACGCGCGGCCAGAAAAGCGCGGCGTCGGCCGGGCTTTCGCGATTCATTTCGCGATCGCCTCGCGCAACTGGCGCTTCATCACCTTGCCGTTGGCGTTGCGCGGCAGCGGTTCGGCGAGCACCGTGATCGTCTCCGGCACCTTGTAGTCCGACAGTCGCTCGGCCGCCCAGGCGCGCAGGGCTTGCGGATCGAAGTCGCTGGCGCGCGGGGTGACGACCGCGTGCACGCGTTCGCCGAGCACCGGGCACGGTTTGGCGACGATGGCTATCTCCAGCACGTCCGGATGGCCGGCGAGCACCGATTCCACTTCCGCCGAATAGATCTTCAGGCCGCCGCGATTGATCATATCCTTCTTGCGGTCGAACACGCGCACGAATCCCTGCGCGTCGACCGAACCGAGATCGCCCGACTTCCAGAACCCCGCGAGGAAACTCTCCTTCGTCGCCGCGTCGTTGCGCCAGTAGCCCTTGATGACCGAGCCGCTGCGAATCCACAGTTCGCCCACTTCGCCGGCGGGCGCCTCGCGGCCGTCGTCGTCCATCGCGATGATCGTCGCGCCGGGGCAGGGCAGGCCGACGCTGTCGTTGTGGCCGGGCGTCAGAGCCGGCGGCATGACAGTGGAGGGCGAGGTCGTCTCGGTCGAACCGTAGGCGTTGATGAGGCCGAGATTGGGCAGGCGTTCGGCGAGCCGCTGGATGGTGGCGGTCGGCATCGGCGCGCCGCCATAGCCGCCGATGCGCCATGCCGACAGATCGTAAGCCGCGAAATCGGCCTGCAAAAGGCACAGGTTGTACATCGCGGGCGCCATCACCGTCATGGTCGCGCGCTCGGCGGCGGCGACGGCCAGAAAATGCGCGGCCTTGAATTCCGGCACGATGACGAGCGCGCCAGCACACTGGGCCATCGCGGTGATGTTGGCGATGACGCCCGTCACATGGGCGAGCGGCACGACGGCGATGCAGCGGTCGGCCGCGGTCAACTCCATGCAGGCTTCGAAGACCATCGAGGAATGAACGATGTTGCAGTTCGACAGCATCGCGCCCTTCGGCCGGCCGGTGGTGCCGGACGTGTAGAGAATGAGCGCGGTGTCCTCCTCGTGCGCCTCGTGCGGCGCGCCGGCCTCGGCGCCGTCCTGCAGGAACGCCGTGATGCGATCGGCGCAGATGCGCGCGCGCAAAGTCGGCGTTTCGGCGTCCGGCGGCAGGCGGTCCGCCAGTTCCTCGTCGTAGAGGAGCGCCGCTGCGCCGCAATCGTTGACGCAATAGGCGACCTCCGGCTTCTGCTGGCGCGTCGACAACGGCACGACGATGGCGCCGATGTAGGCTGCGCCGTAGAGCGCGAGCACGAATTCGAGCCGGTTGCCGACGAGCAGCGCGATACGGTCGCCGGCCTGCAAGCCGATGCGACGGAAGTTCGCGGCGTATTGGCGCGCGATCTCCTCCGTCTGCCGCCAGGTGAGGCGGCGCTCGCCGGCGACCAGCGCCTCGCCGTCGGGATTGCGCGCGGCGCTGGCGGCCGCCATCGCCCAGAGGTTGCGCGCGCGGTTGGGAAAGCACGGAACGACGCGGTCGCCGAACCGCGCCTCCCGCCGCATGTTGCGCGCGATGTGGGTCCAGTCGGTTCCGCTCATGGTTCGTTTCCCGTCGATTTTCCGTCTGGATAATCCGCGCCGGCGACAGGCGCAAATCCGTCGATCAACGCCCGACGAAACGCGGGTCGCCGCCGAACCAGCGCGACATGGCGCGCGCGCTTTCCATGAAGGCGCGACCCTGCGGGGTGATGCGCCAGCCCTCGCCCGCGCGTTCGAGATTGCCGGACGTTTCCTGTTCGGCGAGGCGACGTCCCATCTGCCGCCAGTCGTCGACATAGGTGGCGACGAAGGCGTCGCGCACCGCGCGTTCGTCGAGCGGCTTTTCGGCCTTCTCGAACCGCGACAGCATGAAGACGGAAATGGAGCGGTCGACGGTGACGGGGCCGAGCGTGAAGAACGCGACGTTGAGCGCGAGCGCGACCAGCGTCGCGCCGACCGCGTCGCGCGCGCCCAGATCGAAGCGCGCGGCGCCGCGCGCGGCCCACAGCATGAGCGCGAGCACGAGCGCGCCCGTGGCCACGAGGCCGACGAGGCCGCGATAGAACATGACCGACAGAAAGCCGAAAACGCCCGCGCGCATCAGCGCCACGAAGACCAGCGCGGCGACGAGCGTGGCCAGCGCATAGAGCGCGAGCAGCGCGACGATCTGCACCGCGACAGGCGCGCGGGATGTGGCGTTCGTCATTTCGCGAAATCTCCGAAAAGAAAGATGCGCACGCGTTGCGTCTCGTAAACGGGTTTGGCCTGCGCCGTCCAGCCGGCGGGGTCGGCGAAGGCCGAATCGAGCGCGGTGACGACGATGGCCGCGATGCGATGGCGCGCGGCGAAGGCGCGCACCTCCTCCAGCGTGCGCCCGCCCGCGGCGGCGGCCGCGAAGATCGGCGCCGTTTCGTCGAGCCGCGCGCGCACGTCGCGTTCGCTCGCGCCGAAGAGCACGCCGTTATGCAGGTCCGACACATAGGCGGGAAAGCGGCCATACAGGCCATAGGACAGCGCGCGGCCCTGCCGCGGTTGCGACTGCGCGACCGCGCCTTTCGGCAGATTCGCCGACAGCCATGTCCACGCCGCGATCTCCTCGGGCAGAGTCTGCCGCTGCAGCGCGGTCTGTTCGGGTTCGCGCCGCGCCTGCACGGCCGTGAGCGCGACCATGCCGTATCCCAGCACGAGCGCGGCGACCGCCGCGCGCGACAGCGCGCCCGCGCCGAACGCGCGGTTGCGCAGGGCGGCGAGCGTCCAGACGAGCGTCGCGACTTGCGCAAACAGCATCACGCGCCAGCCCAGGTCGTTGAGGATGAGCGTGGAGCGCACGAACGTGCCGGCGAGAAACGAGGCGGCGGTTGCGCAGACCAGCAGTTTCGCCAGTTCGTTGTCGAGGCCGCGCCGGCCCACCGCGCGCCAGAACACGATTGCGCCGAGCGCGAACACGCCGAATTCAAACGCATAGAGCAATGGCGCGAGCGCGAGTTTGAACGTCGCGCATGCAGGACCGTCCTCGCAGACGATGGTCGTCCAGTAGGGCGTGCGCACCGCCAGCCCGAGCGGCGCCCGTCCGTCCTGCGTGCGCATGGCGACGAGCGCGAGCCACGGCGCGGCGAGAACGAGCGAGCCCGCTCCCATCGCCACGAGCCGCGCGACATCGACGAAGCGACCGCGCAGCGTCGCCCACGCGGCCCACAGCACGAGCGCGACGGCCGCGCCGATCGCGACATAAACCGACAGGCCCGCCGTCGAGGCGAAGGCGAGCGCGCCGAGCGCCAGCGAGCGCCAGCCCCGGTCGAAGGCGAGCGCGACGAAACCGACGCAGGCCGCGCATAGCGCGGCCAGATGATGGGGCGCCCAAAGCGCGGTGACGAACCACGACGACACCTGATCGTTCCACCATTCGGCGTCGGGCGGGGTCAGGCCCAGGCCCTCGCGCACGAAGGCGTAGGGGATGAGATCGAGGCCCGTCGTCAGAACGAGCAGCGCCGTCCACAACGCGCGGCGCGGCGGCGCGGCGGCGCCGGAAAGCTCCACGAGATTTTCCGCGAGCGCGACGAGCGCGAATCCCATCAGCACGCAGCCGGCGACGGCCGCATGGCGGCCGGCGACGCCCAGCGTATCGCCGAGGACCGTGACGGCGCCGGTCAGCGTGTAGAAGAAGTAATAATAGATCGCGGGTCGGCCCGGCTCGAAGAAGGTCGGATTCCACGGCGGCGTTCCGCTCTCGGCGATCGACCATGTCGCGGCCGCATGTTTCACATGGTCGATGACCAGCGCGCCGTGGCGCAGTCCTTCGGCGTCCGGCCAGTCGAGCGGCAGCAGGGCGGCCACGACGATCCAGGCCGCCGCCAGAACGACGACGGGCGGATCGAGGCGCGGCGCCTGCGCGCCCGCCGCCAGCGACGGCAGTCCCGCGATCCCCAGCGCGAGCGCGGTCGCCGCCATCGCCCCCGGCCCGAGACGACCGGCGAGTTCGAGCAGCACGGGCAGGCAGGCGAGGCCGACGAGAAGGGCCTTGCCGGCGCGACCGACAAGGTCGGCGCGGGCGAATCCGGGAAAGCGCAGCGCGCGCGCAAACAGCGCGCCGGCGCCGACGACGAGCGGCGCCAGCAGCGCCAGCGCAATCAGGACCGAGCGAAGTTCCGCCAATACGAACGACATCCGGCCGCACTTTCCTGTCGCCGCGCGTCGACGAATCTAGCGGGCGCGCGTGTTGAAAAGATAAATCCGCACGTGTGGGCTGGCGTAGTCGGCTTCGGTTGTCGCCACCCAGCCGTTCGGCGCGGCGAAGACGGGATCGTTGGCGGTCACTATGAAAGCCGACACGCCGGTGCGCTCGGCGAGCGCGCGCACGCTCGCATAGTCAAGCGTATCGCCCTCGAACGCCGGCGCCATTTCCGCCATGCGCGCAGCCACCGCCTCCTCCGGCCCGCCGAACAGCCGCGCGTTCAGGCGGTCCGACACATAGGCCGGAAAATGACCGAACAGGCCGTAGGAATAGGCGCGGCCCTTGCGCGGCCGCTCCTGCACCACGGCGCCATGCGGCAGGCGGGCGCTCAGCCACGCCCAGGCGGGAACTTCCTCGGCGAGCGTCGCGCGCTGGAGCGTCGATTGTTTGGGCTCGCGCCGCATCTGGTAGAATTCGGTGATCACCATCGCATAGCCGATCGCGATCATGGCGTAGGCGAGCGGGCGCAGGGGCGGGGCGTCGAAAGCGCCGTTGCGCGCGACCGCGAGCGTCCACACGAAGGCCGCGACCTGCGCGAACAGAACGACGCGCCAGCCGAAATCGTTGAACAGCACGGTCGAGCGCACGAAGGCGCCGAGCACGAGCGCGACCACGGCCGACAGCAACAGAAGCCGCCCGACATCGTTCGCCAGCCCCGCGCGCCCGGCGCGGCGCCAGAACAGAAAGGCGCCGAGCGCGAACACGCCCAGCTCCACGAGATAGAAGAGCGGAATTTGCGCGACGCCCAGCGCGAGGCAGACCGGGCCGTCGCCGCAGACTTCCCAATGCCACGGCGCCGCGCGCAGAAACAGCGCGACCGGCGCGCCGCCGCCCTTGCCCGCGCCGATCTGGCCGGAGAGGGTCGCAAGCCACGGCGCCGCGAGCGCGAGCGCGCCGAGGCCCGCCACGCCGAGCGCGACGGCGTCGCGCCAGCGCGCGCGGATCGCGAGCCACACCATCCACACGGCGGCGGTCGCGGCCGCGCCCATCGCCACATAGACCGACTGGCCCGCCATGGAGGCGAAGGCGAGCGCGGCCAGCGCCGGGCCGCGCCAGCCGGCGTTGGCGCGCGCATCGGCGAGCGCGACAAAGCCAACCCAGGCGGCGCACAGGCCCGCCAGATGATGCGGCGTCCACAGGAACGTCTCCGCCCAGGAGGCGAACTGCTCATTCCACCATTCGGGGTCCGGCGGGTAATAGCCGATGAGGTTTTGCAGCAGCAGAACGGGAATGATGTCGAGGCCGGTGGCGGCGATCAGCGCGACGGTCCACAAGGAAGGGCGCCGGCGTCCGCCGACCGCTGCGTCGGCGCGCGCGAGCGCGGCCAGCGTTTCGACGAGCGCATAGAGCGCGAACGGCGCCAGAAGCGCGGACGCGTAGGCGAAATGGCGGGCGGCGAGGCCGATCCAGGCGCCCAGAAAACTGGCCGCGCCCGTCAGCGTGTAAAAGAAATAGTAATACGCGGCCTTGCGGTCCGGCTCGTAAAACGAGGGGTTCCACGGCGGCGCGCCGCTTTCGGCGATCGACCAGGTGGCGGCCGCGTGTTTCACATGGTCGACCGACAGCACCGAGCGCACGAGGCCGGCCGGATCCGGCCAGTCGGACAGCCAGACCGCGCCGAGCGCGATCCAGGCGACCGAGGCGGCGACGACCCGCCAGTCCAGCGGGCCGCGCGCGGGCAGGGCGCGCAACAGCAGCGGCCAGCCCGCCGCCGCGCAGACCGTCATGAAGGCGGCCATGGGCGCGGGGCCGAGGCGACCGACGAGATCGAGCAGAACGGGCGCCGCGGCGAAGGCGACGACGAGCGCCTTGCCCGCGCGACCGGCGAGCGTGGCTTCGGCGAAGCCGGGAAAGCGGAACATGCGAGCGAACAGCCCGCCGGCGCCAACCAGCAGCGCGCCCAGAACGACGAGCGCCGCCGAGGTCGAGAAAACCTCCGAAAGTAAGTGTCGCATCGCCCGCCGGATTTCCGCGCCGCTCCGCGGAAACCGCTCGGATTCGCGCGTGAAGTCAAGGCGCGGGACCGGGCGCGCCGGCAGGCGGGCGAAATCTCTTAAATTTTTAAGCTTCTTTTAGGATTTGCCGCCAACCTCGGCCGCATTCGGGTCGCCGGGCGGGGGCGCTGGCTTGGGGAGCAGGTGTATGAAGACGTTCGTTTTGACCGCTGTGGCCGCCGTCGCGCTGGCGTCGCTGGGCGCGAGCGCGCCGGCCAGCGCCGATCCCGGCGCGGCGGTCGCCGCCGGCATCGGCGGATTCGCGCTCGGCGCCATCGCGGGCGGGGCGCTCGCCCGGCCCGCGCCGCCGCCGCCCTATTACGTGGCGCCGGCGCCCGTCTATATCGAGCGGCCGCGCTGCTGGCGCGAACGCCGGCCGGTGTTCGACGAATTCGGCGACGTGATCGGCTATCGCAGCGCCCGCGTGTGCGACTGACGCGGTTTTCGCCGGCCGCACGCGGCCCGGCGCAGTTTTCGCTTGGCGGGAACCCTCGCGTAGGCTAAGAGACCTGCGTGGCGCGCGACCTCCGGTCCCGCGCCGCGATCATTTTGCGCAGGCCGTTTCCCGGACCGGGGGCGGGGGCGCAAGAAGACGACGGTCGAGGGCGACATGGCCAATCCGTTTCAGTTCCTGCAGGAAGTGCGCGCCGAGGGCGCCAAGATCACCTGGCCGTCGCGCCGGGAGACGATGATCACGACCGGGCTCGTGCTGCTGATGGTGCTGGTCGCCTCGCTGTTCTTCGTGGCGGTCGACCAGGCGCTTCTGGTCATCGTCGGCTTCGTTCTCAGCCTCGGCCGCTGAGGCACAGACAGGATTTCAGATGGCGATGCGCTGGTACATCGTTCACGCATATTCGAACTTCGAGAAAAAGGTGGCCGATTCGATTCGCGAGCAGGCCGCCCAGCGCCATCTCTCCGACAAGTTCGAGGAAATCCTCGTGCCGACCGAGAACGTCGTGGAAGTGCGGCGCGGCCGGAAGGTGAATTCCGAGCGCAAGTTCTTCCCCGGCTACGTGCTGGTGAAATGCGACCTGACGGATCAGGTGTTCCATCTCATCAAGAACACGCCGAAGGTGACGGGCTTCCTGGGCGCCGACAACAAGCCGGTTCCGATTTCCGACGCCGAAGCCGAGCGCATCAAGGGGCAGGTGGCCGAAGGCGTCGAACGGCCCAAATCCTCGATCTCGTTCGAGATCGGCGAGACGGTGCGCGTGGCCGACGGACCGTTCGCCTCGTTCAACGGCAAGGTGGAGGAAGTGGACGAGAGCCGTTCGCGCCTCAAGGTCGCCGTCTCGATCTTCGGCCGCGAGACGCCGGTGGAACTCGAATTCGGCCAGGTCGAGAAGGTCTGAGCCTGACTTCCGAAGGCGGCGAACGGGCGGGAAAACGTTTGCCTTCGCGGGGCGTTTGTCTATAAGACCGCCAGCCCTCGGCGACGAGGGCTTTTTCGTTCGCCCTGCGCGGGCGCGAAATCACCGTGGGAGACATGCCCGGAACGCCACCGGGAGGCCATGTCCGACCACGACCTGCAACCGGCGGCGGCGCTCATCGGGCGCCGGCGTCATTCGTTGGAGAACAGTCATGGCGAAGAAAATCGCGGGCTACATCAAGCTTCAGGTGCCCGCCGGCGCGGCCAATCCGTCGCCGCCGATCGGCCCCGCGCTCGGTCAGCGCGGCCTCAACATCATGGAATTCTGCAAGGCGTTCAACGCCAAGACGGGCCAGATGGAGAAGGGGACGCCCATCCCCGTCATCATCACCGCCTACCAGGACCGCTCCTTCACCTTCGAGATGAAGCAGCCGCCCGTGTCCTACTTCCTCAAGAAGGCTTCGGGCGTCGCTTCGGGCGCCAAGACGACGGGCCGCGGCTTCGTCGGCAAGGTGACGAAGGCGCAGATCAAGGAGATCGCGGAAAAGAAGATGCCCGATCTCAACTGCGAGACGGTCGAGGCCGCCATGGCCATGATCGAAGGTTCCGCCCGTTCCATGGGCCTCGAGGTGGTGGGGTAAGACGATGGCTCATGTTGGAAAGCGAATCGCGAAAGCCCGCGAGGGCGTCGAGCGCACGAAGCTCTATCCCGTCGATCAGGCCGTGAAGCTGGTGCGCGAGCGCGCCAAGGCCAAGTTCGACGAATCGGTCGAGATCGCCATGAACCTCGGCGTCGACCCCAAACACGCCGACCAGATGGTGCGCGGCGTGGTCAACCTGCCCAATGGCACCGGCCGCACGCTGCGCGTGGCGGTGTTCGCGCGTGGCCCCAAGGCGGACGAGGCGAAGGCCGCCGGCGCCGACATCGTGGGCGCGGACGAACTGGTGGCCGAAGTGCAGGGCGGCAAGATCGAGTTCGACCGCTGCATCGCCACGCCCGACATGATGGGTCTGGTGGGGCGCCTGGGCAAGGTTCTCGGTCCGCGCGGCCTGATGCCAAACCCGCGCGTCGGCACGGTGACGATGGACGTGGCGGCCGCCGTCAAGGCGTCCAAGGGCGGCGCGGTCGAATTCCGCGTGGAGAAGGCCGGCATCGTGCAGGGCACCGTCGGCAAGGCCTCGTTCGACGACGGCAAGCTGGTGGAGAACATCAAGGCGTTCGTGGACGCGGTCGCCAAGGCCAAGCCCGCCGGCGCCAAGGGAACCTACATCCAGCGGGTGGCCATTTCCTCCACCATGGGGCCGGGCGTGAAGGTGGAGGTCGCCTCCGTCTCCACGCCGCAGAGCTGAAGCTTTGTCGTTCCCTCTCCGGCGCCCCGCGCCGGAGATGCGGCGAATTTTCTGCTTGACTCCCCTTGGCAGCAGGGGGCGAACCGTATAAACACCCCGCACGGGGCCGACCGCCGATTGCGGCCCCATCCCAAGATTCAAGCTTCCGTGCGCAAGGTTTCGTCCGAAAGGGCAGGGCTTGCGCGCGGTGGAAATGGCCGGAGGCGCCCGTCAGACCGGGAGCCTAACCGGCCATGTCCTGTCCAAGACTGCCGGCGCTTTCGGGAATTTCGCCCGCAAGCTTAATCGACAACCTTGCTCGTTCGAGCAAGGCGCGGCCTGCATAGACGGGGAAGACCGGTTTTCCGGGCCTGCGCCTTGCGGCGTCGGTCCGCTTCAGGTTCGAACCCTCTGATCCCGGCGCGTTTTCTTTGGAGAACGTTCCGAGCGGACAGGAACACGGCGTCGCGGTTTTCCCCTCCGGGCGGATCGCGACACAGCGGACGAAGGCTTCGGCTTTCGTCTTCAAAGAGAGAGAAGCACCGTGGACAGAGCGGAAAAGAAAGAAGCGGTTGCGGCGCTGAACGAAGTCTTCAAGAAGTCTTCGGTCGTCGTCGTCGCCCACTATTCCGGCCTGACGGTCGCCCAGATGCAGAATCTGCGCAAGCAGATGCGCGCTGCCGGCGCCACCGTCCAGGTCGCCAAGAACCGCCTGGCCAAGATCGCTCTCGATGGCACGGACGTCGCCTCCATCGGCGCCCTTCTCAAGGGCCCGACCCTGATCGCCACTTCGGACGATCCGGTGGCGGCGCCGAAGGTCGCCGCGGCTTTCGCAAAGGATCACGACAAGTTCGTGATTCTCGGCGGGGCCATGGGCGCGACCGCCCTCAACCCAGACGGCGTGAAGTCGCTTGCGACCATGCCGTCCCTCGACGAACTGCGCGCCAAGATCGTGGGGCTCATCAACGCTCCCGCGACCAAGATCGCCCAGCTCTCGACGGCGCCCGCGGCGAAACTCGCCCGCGTGTTCGGGGCCTACGCCAATCGCGACGCGGCCTGACGGCCCGGCTTTAAAAATCCAGGTTCGAACCTATCTAAGGAACTCAAAAAATGGCCAATCTCGAAAAGATCGTTGAAGACCTCTCGGCGCTGACGGTTCTGGAAGCCGCTGAACTCGCCAAGATGCTGGAAGAGAAGTGGGGCGTGTCGGCCGCGGCCGCCGTCGCCGTCGCCGCCGCGCCCGCCGCCGGCGCCGCCGCCGCTCCGGCGGAAGAGAAGACCGAATTCACGGTCGTGCTGGCTTCGGCCGGCGACAAGAAGATCGAAGTCATCAAGGAAGTGCGCGCGATCACCGGCCTCGGCCTCAAGGAAGCCAAGGACCTCGTCGAAGGCGCGCCGAAGCCGATCAAGGAAGGCGCCGCCAAGGACGAGGCCGAGAAGATCAAGGCCCAGCTGGAAAAGGCCGGCGCCAAGGTCGAGCTCAAGTAATCGCGTTGGCCGCGCAAGCGGCGATCTGACGATTGAAGCGGCCTCGGGGGTTCGCCCCCGGGGCCTTAAAGCCGTTTCGGGCCGTTGGCCCAATCCGTCCCGGCGACGTCGGGGCGAGGGAGCGAGAGGCTCCGGCCCGCAGGCGCTGTCGGCGCGAGGCGGGGCAGGCGTGCGGCGCCGCGATTTCCGCGGGCGCCCGCCAGGATGAAAGGTGCGAGGAGCGACATGGCGCAGACGTTCACCGGCCGGAAGCGTGTTCGTAAGTTTTTCGGGCACATCCGCGAAGTCGCGGAGATGCCCAACCTGATCGAGGTTCAGAAGGCCTCGTATGACCAGTTCCTGCTTGTGGACGAGCCCAGGGGCGGACGCCCGGACGAGGGCCTGCAGTCGGTCTTCAAATCCGTTTTCCCGATCTCGGATTTCTCCGGCGCCTCGCTGCTCGAATTCGTGAAATACGAATTCGAGGCGCCGAAATACGACGTCGACGAATGCCGCCAGCGCGGCATGACCTTCGCCGCGCCGCTGAAGGTGACGCTGCGCCTGATCGTGTTCGATGTCGATCCCGACACGGGCGCCAAGTCGGTGAAGGACATCAAGGAGCAGGACGTCTACATGGGCGACATGCCCTTCATGACGTCCAACGGCACGTTCATCGTGAACGGCACCGAGCGCGTGATCGTCTCGCAGATGCATCGCTCGCCCGGCGTGTTCTTCGACCACGACAAGGGCAAGAGCCATTCCTCGGGCAAGCTGCTGTTCGCCGCCCGCATCATTCCCTATCGCGGCTCGTGGCTCGACATCGAGTTCGACGCCAAGGACATCGTCTACGCGCGCATCGACCGTCGCCGCAAGATTCCGGCCTCGTCGCTGTTGTTCGCGCTCGGCATGGACGGCGAGGAAATTCTTTCGACCTTCTACAAGAAGATCGTCTACACGCGCGACGGCGAAAACTGGCGCCTGCCGTTCGACGCCGAGCGCCTGAAGGGCGTGAAGACGAGCGTGGACCTGATCGACGCCGATTCCGGCGAGGTCGTGGTGGAGGCCGGCAAGAAGCTGACCGTGCGCGCGGCCCGCCAGCTCGCGGAAAAGGGCGTGAAGGCGCTGCGCGTGCAGGACGAGGATCTGCATGGCCACTATCTGGCCGAGGACCTGTTCGATCCCGCGACCGGCGAAATCTTCGCGGAGGCCGGCGACGAGATCAGCGCGAAATCGCTCGCGCAACTGTCCGAACTGGGGTTCGACGAACTGCCGGTGCTCGACATCGACCACATCAACATCGGCCCCTACATGCGCAACACGCTGGCGGTCGACAAGAACTCCTCGCGCGAGGAAGCCCTGTTCGACATCTATCGCGTGATGCGTCCGGGCGAGCCGCCGACGATCGAAACGGCGGAAGCGATGTTCCATTCGCTGTTCTTCGATTCCGAGCGCTACGACCTTTCGGCTGTCGGCCGCGTGAAGATGAACATGCGCCTCGACCTCGATGCGCCGGACACGATGCGCGTGCTGCGCAAGGAAGACATCGTGGCGGTGGTGAAGGCGCTGGTCGACCTGCGCGACGGGCGCGGCGAGATCGACGACATCGACCATCTCGGCAACCGGCGCGTGCGCTCGGTCGGCGAACTGATGGAGAACCAGTATCGGCTCGGCCTGCTGCGCATGGAGCGTGCGATCAAGGAGCGCATGTCGTCGGTCGACATCGACACGGTGATGCCGCAGGACCTGATCAACGCGAAGCCCGCGGCCGCCGCCGTGCGCGAGTTCTTCGGCTCCTCGCAGCTTTCGCAGTTCATGGACCAGACGAACCCGCTGTCGGAGATCACGCACAAGCGTCGCCTGTCCGCGCTGGGGCCGGGCGGTCTGACGCGCGAGCGCGCCGGCTTCGAGGTGCGCGACGTGCATCCGACGCACTACGGCCGCATCTGCCCGATCGAAACGCCCGAAGGTCCGAACATCGGCCTCATCAATTCGCTGGCGACGTTCGCGCGCGTGAATAAATACGGCTTCATCGAAACGCCGTACCGTCGCGTGAAGGACGGGGTGGTGACCGACAGCGTCGTTTATCTGTCGGCGATGGAGGAGGCGAAATACCACGTCGCGCAGGCGAACGCCGAGATCGACGAGAAGGGCGCGCTGAAGGAAGACCTGATCGTGTGCCGGCACGCGGGCGACGTCATCATGGCGCCGCGGGAACGCGTGGATTGCATGGACGTGTCGCCCAAGCAGCTCGTTTCGGTGGCGGCGGCGCTCATTCCGTTCCTCGAGAACGACGACGCCAACCGCGCGCTGATGGGCTCCAACATGCAGCGTCAGGCCGTGCCGCTGGTGCGCGCCGAGGCGCCGTTCGTCGGCACCGGCATGGAATCGGTGGTCGCCCGTGACTCGGGCGCCGCCATCGGCGCCAAGCGCGGCGGCGTGGTCGATCAGGTGGACGCCACCCGTATCGTCATCCGCGCCACCGAGGACCTCGATCCGTCGAAGTCCGGCGTCGACATCTACCGGCTGATGAAGTTCCAGCGCTCGAACCAGTCGACCTGCATCAACCAGCGTCCGCTGGTGCGTGTCGGCGACATCATCGAGAAGGGCGACATCATCGCCGACGGTCCCTCGACCGATCTCGGCGATCTGGCGCTCGGCCGCAACGTGCTCGTCGCGTTCATGCCGTGGAACGGCTACAACTTCGAGGACTCGATCCTGCTCAACGAGAGGATCGTGAAGGACGACGTGTTCACCTCCATCCACATCGACGAGTTCGAGGTGATGGCGCGCGACACGAAGCTCGGCCCCGAGGAAATCACCCGCGACATTCCGAACGTGTCGGAAGAGGCGCTGAAGAACCTCGACGAGGCCGGCATCGTCTACATCGGTGCGGAAGTGCAGGCCGGCGATATTCTCGTCGGCAAGATCACGCCCAAGGGCGAAAGCCCGATGACGCCGGAAGAAAAATTGCTGCGCGCGATTTTCGGCGAGAAGGCGTCCGATGTGCGCGACACCTCGTTGCGGGTGCCGCCGGGCGTGCAGGGCACGATCGTGGAAGTGCGCGTGTTCAACCGTCACGGCGTCGACAAGGACGAGCGCGCGCAGGCGATCGAGCGCGAGCAGATCGAGCAGCTCGCCAAGGACCGCGACGACGAGCTCGCGATTCTCGACCGCAACGTCTACGCGCGCCTGGGCGAGGCGCTCGTGGGCAAGAAAGCCGCGTCCGGCCCGAAGGGCTTCAAGAAGGACAGCGTGCTGACGCGCGAGATTCTCGAAGAGACGCCGCGTTCGCAGTGGTGGGTGTTCGGCCTCGACGACGATCGCGCGATGGGCGAGATCGAAGCCATGCGCAAGCAGTACGACGAAGCGAAGAAGGGGCTGGAAAGCCGCTTCCTCGACAAGGTCGAGAAGCTGCAGCGCGGCGACGAACTGCCGCCCGGCGTGATGAAGATGGTCAAGGTCTTCGTCGCGGTGAAGCGCAAGATCCAGCCGGGCGACAAGATGGCCGGCCGTCACGGCAACAAGGGTGTCGTGTCGCGGATCGTGCCGGTCGAAGACATGCCGTACCTCGAGGACGGCACCAACGTCGACATCGTGCTGAACCCGCTCGGTGTGCCCTCGCGCATGAACGTCGGTCAGATCCTCGAGACTCATCTCGGCTGGGCTTGCGCCGGCATGGGCAAGAAGATCGACGCGATGCTGGAAGCCTACCGCAAGAACGGGGACCTCACCCCGCTGCGCGCGGAGATCCAGGACATCTACGGCGACAACCTCAAGGGTGAGCAGCCCGGCTCCTACGACGACGCCTCGGTCGTCCGTCTCGCCGAGACGGTGAAGAAGGGCGTGCCGATCGCCACGCCGGTCTTCGACGGCGCCAAGGAGCACGACATCGAGGCGGCCCTCGACAAGGCGGGCCTGTCCCATTCGGGTCAGGTCACCCTCTACGACGGTCGCACCGGCGAGCCCTTCGATCGCAAGGTCACGGTCGGCTACATCTACATGCTGAAGCTGCATCACCTGGTCGACGACAAGATCCATGCCCGTTCGATCGGCCCCTACAGCCTCGTCACCCAGCAGCCGCTGGGCGGCAAGGCGCAGTTCGGCGGCCAGCGCTTCGGCGAAATGGAAGTCTGGGCGCTCGAAGCCTACGGCGCGGCCTACACGCTGCAGGAGATGCTGACGGTGAAGTCGGACGACGTGGCCGGCCGCACCAAGGTCTACGAGGCGATCGTCCGCGGCGACGACACCTTCGAAGCCGGCATCCCGGAGAGCTTCAACGTGCTCGTCAAGGAAATGAGGTCGCTCGGCCTCAACGTCGAACTGGTCGGGGTTCCAGGCCGGGCGGCGGGCGAAGAGGGCGAAGCCCAGGCGGCGGAGTGATCCGCCGCCGAACGGCGGACCCGGCGTCGATCCTCGATGATCGGCTCGGGTCCGTGGCGCGTTCCGCGTGATGCGTGTGCAGGGATCCGCGATCGGTCGAAACCGAGACGGATCCGAGCCGAGTGACAGGAAATCTCAGGCGATCGTGCTCCCCGTTGCGGCGACGGGAGCGGGCCGATCACCGAAGGAGACGGTCCGATGAATCAAGACGTGATGAACATCTTCTCGCCCCAGACCCCGACGGCGCCGGTCTTCGACGCCATCCGGATCTCGATCGCCTCTCCTGAGAAGATCCTCTCCTGGTCCTACGGCGAGATCAAGAAGCCCGAGACGATCAACTACCGGACCTTCAAGCCGGAGCGTGACGGTCTGTTCTGCGCCCGCATCTTCGGGCCGATCAAGGACTACGAGTGCTTGTGCGGCAAGTACAAGCGCATGAAGTACAAGGGCGTCATCTGCGAGAAGTGCGGCGTCGAAGTGACGCTGTCGCGCGTTCGTCGCGAGCGCATGGGCCACATCGAGCTCGCCGCCCCCGTCGCCCACATCTGGTTCCTGAAGTCGCTGCCGAGCCGCATCGGCATGCTGATGGACATGACGCTCAAGGACCTCGAGCGCATCCTCTACTTCGAGAACTACGTCGTCACCGAGCCCGGCCTCACCCCCCTCAAGCTGCACCAGCTCCTGAGCGAGGACGAGTTCCTCAAGGCCCAGGACGACTACGGCGAGGACAGCTTCACCGCCCAGATCGGCGCCGAGGCGATCCGCGACATGCTCTCGGCGATGGACCTGCCCAAGCTCGCCGATCAACTGCGCGTCGACATCGCCGAAGCCACCGGTGACCTGAAGCCGAAGAAGCTCGCCAAGCGCCTGAAGCTGGTCGAGTCCTTCATCGAGTCGGGCAACCGTCCCGAGTGGATGATCCTCACCGTCGTGCCGGTCATCCCGCCGGATCTGCGCCCGCTCGTCCCCCTCGACGGCGGCCGCTTCGCCACGTCGGATCTCAACGACCTCTACCGCCGCGTCATCAACCGCAACAACCGTCTGAAGCGGCTGATCGAACTGCGCGCCCCGGACATCATCATCCGCAACGAGAAGCGCATGCTTCAGGAAGCGGTCGATGCCCTGTTCGACAACGGCCGTCGCGGCCGCGTCATCACCGGCGCCAACAAGCGTCCGCTGAAGTCGCTCGCCGACATGCTGAAGGGCAAGCAGGGCCGGTTCCGTCAGAACCTGCTCGGCAAGCGCGTCGACTATTCCGGCCGCTCGGTCATTGTCGTCGGTCCGGAACTGAAGCTGCATCAGTGCGGCCTGCCGAAGAAGATGGCGCTCGAACTGTTCAAGCCGTTCATCTATTCGCGGCTGGACGCCAAGGGCTTCTCGACCACCGTCAAACAGGCGAAGAAGCTGGTCGAAAAAGAGAAGCCGGAAGTGTGGGACATCCTCGACGAGGTGATCCGCGAGCATCCCGTGCTGCTCAACCGCGCGCCGACGCTGCATCGCCTCGGCATTCAGGCGTTCGAGCCGGTGCTGATCGAGGGCAAGGCGATCCAGCTGCATCCGCTGGTGTGCGCGGCGTTCAACGCCGACTTCGACGGCGACCAGATGGCGGTGCACGTGCCACTGTCGCTGGAGTCGCAGCTCGAAGCGCGCGTGCTGATGATGTCGACCAACAACATCCTGCACCCGGCGAACGGTCAGCCGATCATCGTACCCTCGCAGGACATCGTGCTCGGACTCTATTACCTCACGCTCGAGCGCGACGGCGAGCCGGGACAGTTCAAGGCCGACCCGAAGTCGAAGGCGCCCGTGTCGGGCGTCTACAGCGAAATCGGCGAGATCGAACATGCGATCGCGGCGAAGGCTCTGACGCTGCACGCGCGCATCAAGGGCCGCGCGTGGACCTATGACGAGAAGGGCGAGCGCATCGCGAAGATTTTCGATACGACGCCCGGCCGCATGATGCTCGGCCAGCTCCTGCCCAAACATACGAAGATTCCGTTCGACGTCGCCAACAAGCTGATGACGAAGAAGGAAATCTCCAACATGATCGACACCGTCTACCGCAACTGCGGTCAGAAGGAGACGGTCATCTTCTGCGACCGCATCATGTCGCTCGGCTTCCGCGAGGCGTTCAAGGCCGGCATTTCCTTCGGCAAGGACGACATGGTCGTTCCGGAGACGAAGGGCCGTATCGTGGAGGAGACGCGCGCGCTCGCGAAAGAGTACGAGCAGCAGTACAACGACGGCCTCATCACGCAGGGCGAGAAATACAACAAGGTCGTCGATGCGTGGGCCAAGTGCACCGACAAGCTGGCCGAAGAGATGATGGCGCGCATTTCGGCGGTGCGTAAGGACGACGCCGGTCGCGACAAGCCGATCAACTCGATCTACATGATGTCGCATTCGGGCGCGCGCGGCTCGCCGCAGCAGATGAAGCAGCTCGCCGCCATGCGCGGTCTGATGGCCAAGCCCTCGGGCGAGATCATCGAGAGCCCGATCATCTCGAACTTCAAGGAAGGCCTGACCGTCCTCGAGTATTTCAACTCGACGCACGGCGCCCGCAAGGGCCTGGCCGACACCGCGCTCAAGACGGCGAACTCCGGTTATCTCACGCGCCGCCTGGTGGACGTCGCGCAGGATTCGATCATCACGTCCTACGATTGCGGTTCGACGAACGGCATTCGCATGCGCGCGATCGTCGACGCCGGCCAGGTGGTGGCCTCGCTCGCCTCGCGCATTCTCGGCCGCACTGCGGCGGAGGACATCGTGGGCGCCGACGGCAAGCCGATCGTGCCGGCCGGCGAGATGATCCAGGAAGCGCACATGTCGGCGATCAACGCCGCGCAGATTCAGGAAGTGAAGATTCGTTCGGTGCTGACCTGCGAGGCCAAGAACGGCGTCTGCGGCAAGTGCTACGGGCGCGATCTGGCGCGCGGCACGCCGGTCAACCTCGGCGAGGCGGTCGGCGTGATCGCCGCGCAGTCGATCGGCGAGCCGGGCACGCAGCTCACCATGCGCACGTTCCACATCGGCGGCGCGGCGCAGATCGCCGACCAGTCGTTCATCGAATCGAATTTCGAAGGAACGGTGAAGGTCCGCAACCGCCATGTCGCGCGCAACTCGGAAGGCGACCTGATGGTCATGGCGCGCAACGTCGCGGTCGTGATCGTGGGGCCGGACGGCGCGGACCGCGCGGTCCATCGCATTCAGTACGGCGCGCGTCTGAAGGTGGACGAGGGCGACAAGGTGAAGCGCGGCCAGCGCATCGCCGAGTGGGATCCCTACACCCGTCCGATCCTCACCGAGGTCGACGGCGCGGTCGGGTTCGAGGACCTGGTCGAAGGCCAGTCGATGGCGGAAACCGCCGACGAATCGACCGGCATCACCAAGCGCATGGTCACCGACTGGCGTCTCAACCAGCGTTCTGCGAGCCTCAAGCCGGCGATCGTCATCAAGGGCAAGGACGGCAAGGTCGCCAAGCTCGCGCGCGGCGGCGACGCCCGCTACACGCTGCCGGTCGACTCCATCATCGCGGTGGAGCCGGGCGGCAAGGTGCAGGCCGGCGACATCATCGCGCGTATTTCGATGGATTCGGCCAAGACCCGCGACATCACCGGCGGTCTGCCGCGCGTGGCGGAACTGTTCGAGGCGCGCCGCCCGAAGGATCACGCGATCATCGCGGAAATCTCCGGCACGGTGCAGTTCGGGCGCGACTACAAGAACAAGACGCGCATCTCGATCGTCCCGCACGAAGAGGGCGGCGAGCCCGTCGAGTACCTGATCCCGAAGGGCAAGCACATCCATTTGCAGGACGGCGATATCGTCGAGAAGGGCGATTACATCGTCGACGGCAACCCGGCGCCGCACGACATTCTGGCGATCAAGGGCGTGGAGGAGCTGGCGGCTTACCTCGTCAACGAGATTCAGGAGGTCTATCGTCTGCAGGGCGTGAACATCAACGACAAGCACATCGAGGTGATCGTTCGCCAGATGCTCCAGAAGGTCGACATCGTGGAGCCGGGCGACACCGGGTTCCTCGCCGGCGAGCAGGTGGACCAGGCCGAGCTGGAAGCGGCCAACGAGCGGACGGTCAACGAGGGCGGCAAGCCCGCCAGCGGAACGCCGGTGCTGCTGGGCATCACCAAGGCCTCGCTGCAGACGCGCTCGTTCATCTCGGCCGCCTCCTTCCAGGAGACGACCCGCGTGCTGACCGAGGCCGCCGTCAACGGCAAGGTCGACACGCTCGAAGGGCTGAAGGAAAACGTGATCGTGGGCCGACTCATCCCGGCCGGCACCGGCGCGGCGATGTCGCGAATCCGGCGCGTGGCCTCCGGGCGCGACGATCTGATCCTGGCGCAGCGCGCCGATGTGTCGCAAGGCGCGCCGCAGATCGCCGCCGGCGCCGACCCGCAGGCCGCGCCGGCCAGCCCGCGCCGCCAGCGGGCGGGCGCCTGAACGAATTGAAAAGATTCGTCTTTTCGCGCGGAAGCCGCCCCTCGTGGGCGGCTTCTTCGTTAGCGCCGCGCGCGTGCGCTGAAACCTGAGTCATTCCAATGGGTTTGCCGCCGCCGTTCGGCGCCGATTTCGTCAAAAAAGGGGTTGACTGCGACCGGGGCCGCGAATAGGTTCCGCGCACTTTCGACAGGCCGTAGTTTCACGCGCTTTCAGGACGCCCCGTCCGAAACACTTCGAAACTAAACGCTGTCGCCTTGCCTGTGACCCTTCAAGTCATTTGGTTTTTGGTCGGTTTCGGCCCAGAACCATCCAGGAAGGCACGATCTCGGCGGTTTCCGCCGCGGTCCTCTGCAATTCGCCAGCGCCGGACGCCTGTGGGCCGAAGGCGCTGATTCGTTTGCGCGCATTTCGTGTTTCGACGCGGAGTTCGCGGGGCGAGGCCCGCAAGGGCGCAAAGGTTTCAACGTTTCGCTTGAGAAGGGCGAAGAATGCCGACGATCAGCCAGTTGATCCGCAAGCCGCGGCAACAGAAGACCTACCGCGAGAAGTCCCGCCATCTGGGCGCCTGCCCGCAGAAGCGCGGCGTGTGCACGCGCGTCTACACGACCACGCCGAAGAAGCCGAACTCGGCGCTGCGCAAGGTCGCCAAGGTGCGGCTGACCAACGGGTTCGAGGTCATCGGCTACATCCCGGGCGAAGGCCACAACCTGCAGGAGCACTCGGTCGTGATGATTCGCGGCGGCCGCGTGAAGGACCTTCCGGGCGTGCGCTATCACATTCTGCGCGGCGTGCTCGACACGCAGGGCGTGAAGGACCGCAAGCAGCGTCGTTCGAAATACGGCGCCAAGCGTCCGAAGTAATCGAGGAGCGAGAGATGTCCCGCCGCCACAGCGCCGAAAAGCGCGAAGTCATTCCGGACGCCAAGTACGGCGACCTGGTTCTCGCGAAGTTCATGAACTCCATCATGTACGACGGCAAGAAGTCCGTCGCCGAGCAGATCGTCTACGGCGCGCTCGATTCCATCGAGCGCAAGGCCAAGACCGATCCGCTGCCGGTGTTCAAGGCCGCGCTCGACAATGTCGCGCCGGCGATCGAGGTGCGCTCGCGGCGCGTCGGCGGCGCGACCTATCAGGTTCCGGTCGAAGTTCGCCCGGATCGGCGTCAGGCGCTGGCGATCCGCTGGATCATCACCGCCGCGCGCGGCCGCAACGACAAGACGATGGTGGAGCGCCTGTCGGCAGAACTGCTCGACGCGTCCAACAATCGCGGAAACGCCGTCAAGAAGCGCGAAGACACGCACCGCATGGCGGAAGCCAACCGCGCCTTCTCGCATTATCGCTGGTAAAGCGTCTCGACTTAAGGATCGTTTCCAATGGCCCGCTCACATCCGATCGAGGATTATCGCAACTTCGGCATCATGGCCCACATCGACGCGGGCAAGACGACGACGACGGAGCGCATCCTCTACTATTCCGGCAAGAGCCATAAGCTCGGCGAGGTGCACGAAGGCGCCGCGACGATGGACTGGATGGAGCAGGAGCAGGAGCGCGGCATCACCATCACGTCGGCGGCGACGACGACGTTCTGGAACGGCAAGCGCCTGAACATCATCGATACGCCCGGCCACGTGGACTTCACCATCGAGGTGGAGCGTTCGCTGCGCGTGCTCGACGGCGCGGTCTGCGTGCTCGACGGCAACCAGGGCGTGGAGCCGCAGACGGAAACCGTGTGGCGCCAGGCCGACAAATACAACGTGCCGCGCATCGTGTTCGTCAACAAGATGGACAAGATCGGCGCGGACTTCTTCCGCTGCGTGTCCGACATCGTGACGCGCGTGGGCGGCCGCCCGGTCTGCATGCAGCTGCCGATCGGTTCGGAGTCGAACTTCAAGGGCATCGTCGATCTCGTCCGCATGAAGGCGGTCGTGTGGGAAGACGAAGGCCTCGGCGCGAAGTTCCATGACGTCGACATTCCCGCCGATCTTCTGGAGCAGGCGAAGGAATATCGCCTCAAGCTGATCGAAGCCGCCGTCGAACTCGACGACGACGCGATGGCCGCCTATCTCGACGGCCAGGAGCCCGACGAGGCGACGCTGAAGCGTCTGGTGCGCAAGGCCGTGCACGACATCGCGTTCCATCCGGTGTTCTGCGGCTCGGCGTTCAAGAACAAGGGCGTGCAGCCGCTGCTGGACGCGGTGGTCGATTATCTCCCCTCGCCGGTCGATCGCGACGCGATCAAGGGCGTGGATATGGATACGGGCGCCGAACTGGTTCGCAAACCGTCGGACGCCGAGCCTTTCTCGATGCTGGCGTTCAAGATCATGGACGACCCGTTCGTGGGCACGATCACGTTCTGCCGCGTCTATTCGGGCAAGGTGGAATCCGGCACGACCGTGCTGAACTCGACCAAGGACAAGAAAGAGCGCGTCGGCCGCATGCTGCTCATGCACGCCAACAACCGCGAAGACATCAAGGAAGCCTTTGCCGGCGACATCGTCGCACTGGCCGGCCTCAAGGATACGCGCACCGGCGACACGCTCTGCGACCTGAACAAAGCGGTGATCCTGGAGCGCATGGAATTCCCCGATCCGGTCATCGAGATCGCGATCGAGCCGAAGTCCAAGGCCGATCAGGAGAAGCTCGGCATCGCGCTGTCGAAGCTGGCGGCCGAAGATCCCTCGTTCCGCGTGTCGACCGATCACGAGAGCGGCCAGACCATTCTCAAGGGCATGGGCGAACTGCATCTCGACATCAAGGTCGACATTCTCAAGCGCACCTACAAGGTCGACGCCAATATCGGCGCGCCGCAGGTCGCCTATCGCGAGCGTCTCACCAAGCGCGCGGAAGTCGACTACACGCACAAGAAGCAGACGGGCGGCACGGGCCAGTTCGCGCGCGTGAAGATCGTGTTCGAGCCGAACGAGGCGGGCGTGGGCAACACGTTCGAAAGCCAGATCATCGGCGGCGCCGTGCCGAAGGAATACGTGCCCGGCGTCGAAAAGGGCATCAACTCGGTCATGGGCTCCGGCATTCTTGCGGGCTTCCCTGTGGTCGACATGAAGGCGACGCTGATCGACGGCGCGTTCCACGACGTCGACTCGTCGGTGCTCGCGTTCGAAATCGCCTCGCGCGCGGCCACGAAAGAGGCGCTGCAGAAGGGCGGCTCCGTGCTCCTCGAGCCGATCATGAAGGTCGAGGTCGTGACGCCGGAAGAATATACGGGTTCGGTCATCGGCGATCTCAATTCCCGCCGCGGCCAGATTCAGGGACAGGACATGCGCGGCAACGCGGTCGTCATCA
>ERZ1645187.1088-NODE-1088-length-25605-cov-6.597573_pt1 | contig 25605 bp, 19 predicted proteins | sample MGYA00575352_ERZ1645187 | MGnify/ENA primary metagenome ERZ1645187 (study PRJEB40837, sample SAMN11349314) | freshwater sediment metagenome | isolation source: river sediment | host: Sediment | place: India: Wazaribad , New Delhi | collected 2017-02-21 ...
TGGACACGTCGCTGGTCAGGCTGATGCTCACCAACGTGCGCATCCCCGAGCAGAACTGGGGCGATCTTCAGGCCCTGGTGGCCGCGATGAACACCGGCGAGCGGCGCACGCTCGATCTCGTCCGCCGCTTCGGCGCCGAGACGGTGGTGAACGGCTTTGCCGACCTGCTTGATTATGCCGAGGGGCAGGCGCGCAGCGTGCTCGCCGCGCTGCCCGATGGCGATTATCACTTCAACGAATATTGCGATGAGGACGGGCCGGAGGGCGATCCCCTGCGCTTGTGCCTGACCCTGCGCATCAGGGGCGACGGGGCGGAGCTGGATTTCACCGGATCGGACCCGCAGACGCTCTCCTCGCTCAACGTGCCGACCGGCGGGCATCCGCGCCATTCGCTGTTGCTGGTGGGGGCCTATTATGTGCTCTCCGCGCTTCAGCCGGGGATCATGCTCAACTTCGGCACCACGCGGGCGTTCACCTGCCATGTGCCGGACGGCAGCGTGCTCAATCCGCAGTTTCCCGCCGCCGTGGGCATGCGCAGCCTCACCTGCGGGCGGTTGCGCAGCCTGATCTTCGGCGCTTTTGCCACTGCCGTGCCGGAGCGGATGCCCTCTGCCCCCGCAGGGGCGACCACCATCGTCAACATGGCGGCCGAGGACCGGCGGACCGGGCGGCGGACGATCACCGCCATTGCCCCCATTGTCGGCGGCGGCGGGGCGATGCCGCACCGCGACGGCACCGATGGCTCGGGCGCGGATTCGGCGTATCTGAAAAACAGCCCGATCGAGATCACCGAATCCGAGGCGCCGGTGCATATCCTGCGCTACGGGCTGATGCCGGATTCTGGCGGGCCGGGGCTGCATCGCGGCGGCATGGCGCAGGTGCTGGAATTCAAGGCGACCTCGCCCGATGCCTTCGTGACCGCCCGCAACCGCGACCGCTCGTTCTTCCAGCCCTGGGCGATCATGGGCGGCATGCCGGGCAAGAGCGGCAGTTTCACCCTCAACCCCGACACCGACCGGGCGGTGGACCTCGGCAATACCGATGCGTTGCGGCTGGCGCCGGGCGATACGCTGCGCATCATCTCGCCCAGCGGGGCCGGGCGGGGCGATCCGTTTTTTCGCGATCCGCAGGCCGTGCTGGCGGACTGGCAGGCCGGACGCATCACCACCGGGGGCGCGCGGCGCGATTACGGTGTTGTTCTGACAGGCGGCGCGGTGGATGAGGCCGGCACGGCAACCCTGCGCGCCGGGCGGGTGGCCCGCGCCGGGTTCGACCCCGGGCCAACGCGCCGCAAGCATGAGGCGCGCTGGGATGCCACGGCCTATGCGACGATGCTGGACCTGCTCGCCGGCCTGCCGGTGAGCTGGCGCGCGCCGGTGAAAAAGCGGCTGTTCGCTGCGGTGCGGACGGCGGACCCGGCGGAGCCGGCGGCCAATGTGATCCGCAAGACCTTTGCCGATTTCGTCGAGAGCGCCGGTTTCAACCGGTAGGGCCTCGCCCCCCCGCCGGTCAGTTCTGGAGCACCCAGAGGATGCGGCAGGGGGCATTACCGATGTTGCGCCAGCGGTGCGGGCGGTTGGAGCGGAAGCGGAAGGAATCGCCGGTTTCCAGCGTCTGCGCCTCGGAATCGACGGTCAGTTCGAAGGCGCCTTCGATGACGAAGCCGGCCTCCGTGCCATCGTGGGTGTAGGCGGCCTCGCCCGAGCAGCCGCCGGGCGCAAGATAGACCATGTAAAGGTTCAGCCCCTCGCCCTGGCCGGGGGTGAGCAGTTCCTTTTCGATTCCATCGCGCCAGAAGCCAAGGGAGCGGCGCTCGGAGATGCGGAAGGAGAAGGCCTCCGCCGCGCCCTCCGGGGCGGCACTATCGAGAAACAGTGCATCGAACCCCGTGCCGAGGCCGTTGGCGATCAGCGCCAGCGCCCGGACGGAGGCCGAGGAGATGCCGCGCTCGATCTGGCTGAGATAGCCGATGGACAGGCCGGAGCGGGCGGAAAGCACCTGCAAGGGCAGCTTCCGTGCCTTGCGCAGCGCCTTGATGCGCGCGCCCACCGCCTTGTCATGCGGGGTGGGAAGCGCGCGCTCCGCCGGGGAGATCTGGGCCATCGTGTTCATGAAATTTCATATATGTGAAAATTGTTGCGCAATCCAGTCGAATGCGCTTTGTTTGGTCCGGTCAATCCCGGGAGGTTCCATGTTCACTCGTCGTACCGCACTCGCCGCCGCCTGCCTCGTGCTCGCGGCCGGTTCCGCCAGCGCCCAGCAGGCGCTCAAGGTTGGCTCCACGCCCACGGGCGTGCCGTTCACCTTCCTTGACACCAAGACCAACACCATCCAGGGCATCATGGTGGACATGGTGACGGAAGTCGGCAAGCGCGCCGGGTTTTCCGTGCAGATCGAGCCGATGCAGTTCTCGACGCTGATCGCCGGGCTCACCTCCTCGAAGATCGATCTCATCTCGGCGGCGATGTACATCACGCCGGTGCGCAAGGAGCAGATCGACTTCTCCGATCCGATCTACACCTACGGCGAAGGGCTGATCGTCCCCAAATCCGACACCAAGGATTATGTCTCGTTCGACGATATGAAGGGCATGACGGTGGGCGCGCAGGTGGGCACCGCCTATGTCGAACCGCTGAAGAAGGTGTTCGGCGAGGTGAAGATCTACGACACCATTCCCGACATCCTGCGTGATGTGAACGCCGGGCGCATCAAGGCCGGCTTCGCCGATTATCCGATCGTCGCCTACAACCTCCAGCAGGGGGCATTCGCCGAGACGCGCCTCGTCAAGAGCTACAAGGCGACGATGACCGGCTCGATCGGCATCGGCATCCGCAAGGGGCAGGACGAGCAGCTCAAGAAGATCAACGCCGCGCTGGCTGCGATGAAGGCAGACGGCACGGTCACCAAGATCCTTGCCAAATGGGGCCTGTGACGGCGCGTTCCGTGCCTTCCGGCGCAGGCGAAGCCGCCTGCGCCACCTTGCAATGAAACAGGCGTGACATGCAGAGATTCATCAATGACGCGATCGAGTTTTTGCCGATCCTGTTTCAGGGCGTCAAACTGACGGTCATCGTCACCATCGGTTCGCTGCTGCTGTCCACCGTGCTTGGCCTGATGTGGGCGCTGATGCGGGTCTCCGGCATCTGGTTGCTCGATGTCAGCGCCCGGGTGATGGTCAATTTCATCCGCGGCGTGCCGATCATTGTCCAGCTGTTCTACATCTACTTCGTGATGCCGGACCTCGGCGTGACGCTGAGCGCGCTGCAAGCGGCGATCATCGGCCTCGGCATCGCCTATTCGGCCTATCAGGCGGAGAACTTCCGCGCCGGAATCGAGGCGATCGATCACGGGCAGATCGAGGCGGCGCAATCGATCGGCATGGGCTGGTGGATGGTGATGCGCCGCGTGGTGCTGCCGCAGGCGTTCCGCATCGTGCTGCCGCCCTACGGCAACGTGATGATCATGATGCTGAAGGATTCCTCGCAGGCCTCCACCATCACGGTGGCGGAGCTGGCGCTGCAAGGCAAGCTGATCGCCTCCTCCACCTTCAAGAACACCTCGGTCTTCACGCTGGTGGCGATCATGTACCTGTGCATGTCGCTGCCGCTGATGTACCTCGTCACGCGGCTGGAAAAGCGCGCCGCCCAGAGCCGGCGGTGATGCCATGATCGACCTGAAAGACGTCCACAAGAGCTTCGGCGCCAACCACGTCATCCGTGGTTTCTCCGCCTCGGTCAGCAAGGGCGAGATCGTCTGCATCATCGGGCCGTCCGGCTCGGGCAAATCGACCGTTCTGCGCTGCATCAACGGGCTGGAAAGCTACGATGCCGGCACCATCACCATCGGCGGGGTCAAGGTGGACCGCGCCCACAAATCGATCGTCGACATCCGCACAAAGGTGTCGATGGTGTTCCAGCGGTTCAATCTCTTCCCGCATCGCACCGCGCTTGAAAACGTCATCGAGGGGCCGATCTTCGTCAAGAAGGAGGCCGAGGACGTGGCCCGCAGGCGGGGGCGCGACCTGCTCGCCCGCGTCGGGCTGGCCGACAAGGAACATGCCTTTCCGGCGCAGCTCTCCGGCGGGCAACAGCAGCGTGTCGCCATTGCCCGGGCGCTGGCGATGCAGCCCGATGCGATCCTGTTCGACGAGCCGACCTCGGCGCTCGACCCCGAACTGGTGGGCGAGGTGCTGGCGGTGATGAAATCGCTGGCCGAGGAAGGAATGACGATGGTGATCGTCACCCACGAGATCGCCTTCGGCCGCGAGGTGGCGGACCGTGCCATCTTCATCGATCAGGGCGTCATCTGCGAGGAAGGTCCGGCGCGCGAGATGCTGGCCCAACCCAGGCAGGCGCGTACGCAGGACTTCCTGAAGCGCGTCCTTCACCCGATGTAATCCGTACTGCCAAGGAGGCCGCCATGGCCGAACCGTTTCCGCTCCAGCCGTCGCTCTGGGCCGCCACCGCGCCGCCCGCTCCGCCGACACCGCCACTGGAGGGCAGCACGGAGGCCGATGTCTGTATCATCGGCGGCGGTTATGCGGGCCTGTCCACCGCGCTGCATCTGGCCGAGCGGGGCATCAGCGCCGTCGTGCTGGAAAGCCATGAGCCGGGGTGGGGCGGCTCGGGCCGCAACGGCGGGCAGGTGATCCCCGGCATCAAGTATGATCCCGGCGAGATCGCCGAAAAGTTCGGCCCTTCGGGTGGCGAAGCGATGGCCGCCTTCGTCGGCTCGACCGCCGATCTGGTGTTCGACCTGATCGCCCGGCACCAGATGGATGTGCCGTTTGTCCGCAACGGCTGGATTCAGGGCGCGCATACCCCCGCAATGATCGAGACCGTGAAGCGCCGAGCGGCCGAATGGCGGGCGCGGGGCGTGGCGAGCGAGGTGCTGACCCGCGAGCAGGTGAACGCGGCCATGGGCAACAGCCAGTATCTTGGTGGCTGGGTGGACCCGCGCGGCGGCGGTGTGCAGCCGCTGGCCTATGCCCGCGGGCTGGCAGCGGCCGCGCTGAAGGCAGGCGCGCGCATCCACGGCCAGAGCCGGGTGACCAGCCTCGACAAATCCGGTGCGGCCTTCCGTGTGCGTACGGCCGGCGGCGGGGTGGTGAGCGCCGGCAAGGTGGTGATCGCCACCGGCGGCTATACCGGCGATCTGATCCCCAAGCTGCGGCAGACGATCATCGCGCCCAACTCCTTCATGATCGCGACCGAGCCGCTGAGCGACAATGTCGCCAAATCGATCCTGCCGGCGGGGCATGTGACCTCCGACACGCGGCAGTTGCTGCTCTATTTCCGCAAGGATCACACCAACCGCTTCCTGCTCGGCGGGCGCGGGCCGTTCCGCGAGCCGCAATCGGCCAGCGACTGGGGGCATCTGGAGCGCGTTGTCGCCAAGATGTATCCGCAGCTTGCCGGGGCGAAGATCGATTACCGCTGGTGCGGCCGGGTGGCACTGACGCAGAATTTCCTGCCGCATTTCCATGAGCCGGAGCCGGGCCTGCTGATCGATATCGGCTGCATGGGCCGCGGCGTCGGGCTTCAGTCGGCGGTCGGCAAGGCGATGGCAAACTATTGCGTGAGCGGAGACCGGGCGGATCTGCCGTTCCCGGTGGTGCCGATCAGCACCATTCCGCTGCACGCGCTGCACAAGCTCTACGTCTCGGCGATCATCACCTGGTACCGGATGACCGACGGCGGTGTGCGCTGAACGATCAATTGCCGATTCCGAACGCGCCGAGGAGACCGCGCCCGGCGTCTGAAACAAACCCGCCGACGCCCTTCGCCGTATCGGCGGCAAAATCACCGACGGCGTCGACCGTGTTGCCGATGCCGCCGCCCTGCACCCAGCCGATGGTGTAGCCCACGCCGGCGGGCACCTGCTCCAGTGCCTGGCCGCCGGGAATGCCGAGCTTGGTGATCTCCCACGCATTATGCGGGCTGAAAAAGCCGGAATTGGAGCCGCGTCCGTCCGTCGCCCCGTCGATGTCAGCGTTTTCAAACTGCTCGTAGATCTCGATATAGCGCTTTTCTTCCGCGCTGGCGCCGCCGGCGTAATCCTTGGCCTTCAGGCGGGCGATGTTGACATCGCTCATCATGCTGGCGGCCGTGCGGTGGACAAAATCCTCCTGCTCGTATTCGACGCGATGCGGATCGAGTGCCGGGTCAAGCCCCGCATCGGTCACCGCGCCGGCGCGCTCCTGCGGTGTCTGCCAGTCGTCACCGGTCCAGACGTTCAACCCCTGCCGGATGGCATGATCGAGCTGGAGCACGCCATAGACCACCTCGGGCTTGCGACCATAGTAACCAGCCAAAGCAACCTCGGTGGTGGTCACGGCGATATCGCCGACGCCGGCATAAATCCCCGCTGCCTTGTGGACGGAATTGGCCTCGTCCATCACGATCCGCTCGTCGGCGGATCGGGCGGTTGCGAGATCGTAATGTTCGACCGTGGGGATCCCGCCCGCCGCCGCAAACAACGGCATGAGATTCCGCACATGATCTGCGCCGATGCTGCGCGGTTTGTAGGCCGTTCCCTCAAGCTGGTCCTGCGCCCAGTGATCCAACGCCTTGCCGGCTGCCCATACCCCCCAGTTGATCGGCTTGTCTTTCCCGTTCGCGCCGAGATAGGGCACGATATCGTTGGCCGTATCGAACAATGTGCTCAGCTGCGCATCGTAGAAATCATAGGCGGCGATGTCCTGCTTGCGCGGCGTGTCGGCACAGGCCATCTGCTGCTGGTAGTGCTCGACGTTCGAATACGTCTTGGCAACGGCCGCCGCGATATTGGCACCGATGCCAAGCTTCTGCCCGGCGGGGCCGCCCATCGTATTGGCAATCCACGGGCTGCCGAGCACCGGGTTGATGCCGGTCAGGCCGATGCGCAGGCCGTTGAGCAGCTCGGTGGTCGCGGCAACGGCGCGGCCTTCATCTCCTGCCTCCCAGTACCCTTCGATCTCGTTGACCTTCTGCATGGTATTGAACAGGGCAAAAGCGCCAAGGCCGCCGACTTTCGAGGCGCTGTTGAGGCCGCCGGCGATGCCGGTGGGGGCGCCCGTGCCCATCAGCCCTTCCAGCAGCATGCGCGGCAGGGCGCGCACGGCAAATGCCGCCTGCTTGTTCCACAAGGCGGCATCGGCCTCAGGGTCCGCCGAGGGCGAATAAAAATCCGGCGGGCAGGACGGGTTGGCTGCGGCGGTTGCCGGGGCCGGCACTGCGGGGTTGAGATAGGGCGGCAGGGCCAGCGGCGCCTGCGAGGCCGGATTGAGATAGGGCGGCAAATCCAGCGGCGAGGGCGCGCCGGCGGACGCGGGAGCCGGATCAGGCGCCGGCTCGGGCGCAGGTTCGCAGACCCATGTCCCCGTACCAGGCTCCACCGGCAGGGATGCGGTTTCGCCCGGGTGCAGCCAGCCATCCGCCAGGATGCCCGCGTTCATCTCGCGGAATTCGTTCTTGTAGGGCTGCCACTGGGCAAAATCGCCAAAATCCTGCCAGTAGTCCCAGATCGTGTCGTTTTTCTCGACTGTCAGGGTCTGCGGCGCGGCCGGCACGAACACGCAGGCGCCGCCGGCTGTGCTGTCCGCTTTGGCGCGCCGTTCAGCGGCATCGGCACTGACGGGGGTGGCCGTGTGGGCCGTGGCCCTGGCGGCAGCAATGGCGCGTCGCTCCTCGGCATCGGCGCTGACATGTTGGCTGGCGGCTGCTCTCGTCGCTGCGATGGCACGGCGATCCTCGATATCCGCGCTGGAGTGCGAGGCGGTGCGGACGACAGCGGCGTCGAAATCATGCTTCGGCATGTCCGCCCGCCCCGCGGAACCGCCGCCCAATCCATCGACCACCAACGACATGCGTTTCTCCGCTGTCAGGATGTCAACAGGTTATCAACCATGGGCTTCCTGTCAATTCCGGGAGGCAACCGAGCGCCGTTCCCGCGCTTTGCCATCGGTGTCGCGGGCCGGCCACGCCTCGCCGGCCCGCTGCGCGGCGTCAGCCCAGCTGGATGCGGATGCGCTGGTCTTCGGCGCCCGGATCGCGGCGGCGATAGGCCGTCACCTCGAACTCCACCAGCATCTCGTGATGGGCGAGGGGGGTGCAGATCATCGTCTGGATCGGATCGATGCCGCGGAATTTCTCGCCCATGAACCTGCCGACATCGCCGGTGTGCGCCGGGTTCGGGACATGGCAGCGCACGGCAATGATATCCTTCAGCGTCACGTCGACGGCGGCCAGCGCACCCTCGATGTTGCGGAAGGCCTGCTCGGCCTGGCCGGTCACATTGTCGGCGATCTCGCGCGTGGTGTAGTTGCGGCCAGCCGTGTTGGCGACGAAGATAAAGTCGCCCGCGACGACAACGCGCGAATAGCTGTTCGAATCCTCGAACTTGCTGCCGGATTTGACTTTGATGACCTCGGCCATGGCACTCTCCCTGATGCTGATCTGGTATATACCAGTCAGGCCTTCGAGCGCCTGTCAAGTTCTGTTGAGGCTGCCGATATCGAGGGCTGATTGACAGTCCGGCGTTTCTGCGCTTCGATCACTTTCCGGCTGGTATAGACCAGTTTCCAGCCTCCGCCGGGCGGAGCTGCAAGGAGGGGTGTCATGAGGCTTTCACGCCGTTCGTTCGTCGTCGGTTCTGCCACAATACCGCTGCTGGGGACGCGGCCGCTGCTGGCGCAGGGCAGCAAGGTGCTGCGGTTCGGCCTGTCCAGCTATCCACCCAGCCTGCAACCCTTCGTGCATACCGGCACGGCGGCGCTGACGGTGAAGCTGCTGCTCTATCGCGGGCTCACCGGGTTCGGACCGGATGGCAATGTGCGGCCGGAACTGGCGGAATCGTGGAAGCAGGAAAGCCCGACGGTGTGGGTGTTCAAGCTGCGGGCGGCCACCTTCCACAATGGCAAGCCGGTGACCAGCGAGGATGTGAAGTGGTCGTTCGAGCAGATCGCCGCGCAGGGGTCCACCGCCCATTTCCGCACGGAATTCGGGAACTTCGCGTCGATCGAGACGCCTGATCCGCAAACGGTGAAGATCACCACCAAGGCGCCGGTTGCGGTGCTGCCGCTGTGGTTTGCCAGCCCGCATACGCCGATCCTCGCCAAGGGCTCGACCGAGGGCAACCCGCTCGGCATCGGCGCCGGCCCGTTCACGATGAAGGCGCAGGAACGCGGCGTCTCGGTCGAGGTGGCGAAATTCGACAAGTATTACAAGCCCGGGCAGCCGAAGGTCGACGGCATCAAGCTCGTTGCCTATGCGGATGAGAACCTGCGCGTCGCGGCGTTGCAGGCGGGCGATGTCGATGTGATCGAATACGTGCCTTGGCAGCACATGGGCGCGATCGAGAAGGACCCCAAGCTGAAGCTCGATTCGGCCGAGGGGCCGTTCATGGCGCTGGGGTTCAACGGCGGGGCCGGTCCGTTCAAGGATGTGCGGCTGCGCCACGCGGTGGGGTATGCGATCCGCCGCGAGGAAATCGTCGAGGCAGCCTTCTTCGGGCGCGGCAAGCCGCTGGAAGGCGTGCCGATCGCCCCGTCGAGCCCGTATTTCGATGCCGGGCGGGCGAAAACCTGGGCCTATAACCCCGACAAGGCCAAGAAGCTGATGGCCGAGGCCGGCGTCGGCAAGGGCTTCTCGTGTACGCTGCTGTCCACCGCGCAATACGGCATGCACAAATCCACCGCCGAGGTGGTGCAGGCGCATCTGTCGGAGATCGGCATCGACGTGAAGCTCAACCTGCCGGATTGGGCCACCCGGGTCGATCTCGGCTCGAAGGGCAACTACGATTTCTGTATTCAGGGCACGACGGCGGACAACAATGATCCGGATGGATTGGCGCCGATCATCGACGGCAGCCTGCCGATGTCCAACTCGCGGTCAGCCAATCTGCCGACACCGGTGATGCATGAGCTCTTCATCAAGGGCCGGGCGGAACTGGACCCGGCCAAACGCAAGCAGATCTACGCTGATCTTGAGAAGAACGCGATCGAAGTGGCGCCGCTGGTTGGCCTCGCCTGGCGCTCGCAGGGCTATGGCATGGGCAAGAATGTGAGCAACTTCAAAAGCTTCCCCGGCGGAACCAACTTCTTCTCCGGCTACATGCTGGACGAGATCTCGCTGGGATGAGGCTGAACGGGACGGCGGCCGGGGCTCTCCTCCCGGTCGCCCTTTCGTGCATATCGTTTCAGCGGGCCTGCGTGGTCGTGCTGAACACGACGTGATGGGGATTGTTGGTCGATTTCATATATTCGAACGGAATGCCCGCCTGATCGCGCGCAACCAGCCGCAGGACCAGCGTGGCATCCGCCTTGTCGAGGCGCAGCAGGCGCGACTCGATCTCGCTCGGCGTGCCGACGCTGATTTCCCGGTCGGTGGAGCCGACGGAGACGCCGAACCGCTCGGCCAGAAAGGCATAGAGCGACTGGCCGGAGACGAGGTTGTCCGCCATCAGTTCAGGAAAGCGCGCGGCGGGCAGATAGCTCGTCTCGATACAGAACGGCACCTCGTTCACCGTCCACAGCCGGCGGAACATCACCAGTTCCGCACCGGGGGCGATTTCCAGCCGCTTTGCGATGCTTTCGGTCGCTTTTGCCTCACCGAAATGCAGCAGGCGATTGCCCGGCACACCGCCGGCATCGCGGATGATCCGGGTGATGCCGAGCGAGGAGCGCACGTCGATCGGCCGGGCGACATGCGGCAGCGGCAGCCGCGTGCCCGAGGTGCCGTGCCGCTCCAGCACCTGCCGCTCCACCAGCCGGTCGATGGCCTTGCGCACCGTCATCCGGTTGACGCCGAGCTGCTCGGCCAGCATCCGCTCGGAGGGCACGCGATCGCCCGGGGCGAAATCCGGCCCGCTGACCAGATTGAGAACGTGCTCCTGCACTTGCAGGTAGAGCGGTTTTCCCCGCTTCTGGCGCATGCCGCATTCTCCTTGTCCGTTCGCGTTGTCCGCTTGTCGCCTGCGTTGCCCTGACCCGGCTTGACAGCCGATTGGTCTATCTGTTGGTATACTCCAGAACAAGGAGGCGGAGCAGGGGATGACGGGGACGTATGACTGTGACGGCATTCTTGCCTCGCTTCAGGCGACGCGCGCAAGTCTTGGCGATGCGTATGGTTTCGGCCGGTCGGTCGGTCCGGATATCGACCGGATTTTTTTCGTTGCCTGCGGTTCGGCCAACCGGGCGATGCTGGGGCTGGAGTGGTGGCTGGGCCACTGGTCGGAGCGGATCGAGGTGCGGCGGTACTTTCCCGCCGAACTGATGGCCCAGAACCCGAAGCGGCTGGACGGGCGGACGCTGGTGGTGCTGGCCTCCAAATCCGGCACGACGCCCGAGACGGTGGCCGCTGCCCACTGGCTGAAGGACAAGCCCTGCCGCACCGTGGCGTTCAGCCAGTTCGGCGACCGGCCGCTGGCGCAGGCGGTTGCGCAGACCTTTCTCGTCGGCGATACGCCCGAATCCTTCACTGCCATGGCGATGCTGATGCATGCGATGGTCGGCGGCATTCTGGAGAGGGACGGCTGGCCGCTGGCCGCACCGCTGATGACCTCGCTTGACGCGCTGCCGGAGGCGATCACTGCCGCGGCGGTGCAGAACGACGCGCGCGCGCTGGCCGATGCCGAGGCCTTCCGCCACGACACCACCTTCTATCATGTCGCCTCCGGCCCGGGGTTCACCACCGCCTATGTCTTCGGGGTCTGCATCCTGATGGAGATGCTGTGGTTGCATTCCTGCCCGATCGAGGCAGCGGAATTCTTCCACGGCCCGTTCGAGATCGTCGACAAACAGACCCCGCTGTTCCTGCTGATCGGCGAAGACCCGACCCGTCCGCTGATGGAGCGGGTGAAACGCTTCTGCGATACCTATGCCAGGCGCGTGATGGCCTATGACTCGCGCGACTATGCGATGCCGGGCATCGATCCGGCGCTGCGCCCTGTGCTGGCGCCCTATGTGCTGCAAGCGGCGCTGAAGCGTTTTTCGGTCCATCTCTCGGCATTGAGGGGCCAGCCGCTGAGCACCCGGCGCTATATGTGGAAGGTGCCATACTGATGGCGCGTCTCCTCGGCCTCGGTGACAACACCATCGATACCTATGTGGATCGGGGCGAGGAATATCCCGGCGGCAACGCGGTCAATGTCGCGGTTCTTGCCCGCCGCATGGGGGCGGAGGCGAGCTATTGCGGCTGCCTCGGGCAGGATGAGGCGGGCGATCTGCTGCGCGCCGCGCTTGCTGCCGAGGGGGTGGAGACCAGCCATTGCCGGTCCGTCGCGGCGCCCAATGCGCGCGCCTTCATCGCCCACAACGCGGGGGACCGGCAGTTCCTGCGGTCCTCGCCCGGCTGCCGGGCGACGTGGGGCGGCATCTCAACGGCTGATCTGGATTATCTGGCCACATTCGACATCGTGCATTCCAGCATCTTCAGCGGGCTGGAGCCGTATCGTGCGGCGCTGCGCCCGGCGATCCAGCGCTGGTCGTTCGATTTTTCCGTCAGGGGAACGCCGGCGCTGCTGGATGACTGGCTGCCGTATCTTGATGTCGCGTTCCTGTCCTTTCCCGATGGGGCTGACGACGAGGTTGCCGCGCTGGCCGGGGCATGCGCCGAACGGGGGGCGGGCACGGTCGTCATCACACGCGGAGCGCGCGGCGCCTGCGGGCTGAAAGGCGGGAGAGTCGCCATGGCCCCCTCCACTCCGGCCCGCGTTGTCGATACGCTCGGCGCAGGCGATGCCTTCATCACGGCCTTCCTGCTGGCCGATCACGCCGGCGCGTCCTTGCAGGATGCGCTGGAGCAGGGGGCAACCGCCGCCGCGCGGACCTGCGGCCATTTCGGCGCGTTCGGCCATGGCCGGGCGTGGCGGGGTTCATTTGACCATGCTGTCTCATAGGAGCGTTCGACCATGACCTTGCGGGTGGGAATCGATTCAGGCGGAACCTTTACGGACGTCTGCCTGTTCGACGATGTGACCGGTGCCGTGGCGGTGTGGAAAGTCCCGTCCACGCCGGACGATCCCTCCCGCGCCATCGCGCAGGGGACGGACGAGGGCGTGGCGCGCGTCGGCCGTACGCCGGCGGATCTCGGCTACTTCGGCCATGGCACCACGGTGGGCACCAACGCGCTGATCCAGCATCGCGGCGTCCGCACCGGGCTGATCACCACCGAGGGGTTCAGCGATCTGATCGAGATCGGCCGGCAGAAGCGCCCCGATCTCTATGACCTTCAGGTCGACAAGCCGCCGCAGCTGGTGACGCGCGACCTGAGGTTCGGCGTGAGAGAGCGCATCCGCCATGACGGCACGGTGGAAACACCGCTGGACGAGGCGGCGGTGCGCGCCATCGCCCGCACACTGAAGGCGGCGGGCGTCAAAGCGGTGGCCATCGGCTTTCTCTACGGCTTCGTGCGGCCCGAACACGAGATCCGCGCGAAGGACATCGTGCTCGAAGAGTTCCCCGAGGCATTCGTCTCCACCTCGCATGAGGTTGCGCCGGAATTCCGCGAATACGAGCGCATTTCGACCGCGGTGGTGAATGCCTATCTCGGCCCGGTGATGCGCACCTACATCCAGCGGCTGGCCGACCGGCTGAAGGCGCTGGGTGTCGCCGTCGCCCCGCATCTCACCCAGTCGAACGGCGGGGTCATCGGCTTCGACATGGCGGCACGGCTGCCGGTGCGCACCGTGCTCTCCGGCCCCTCCACCGGTGTCGTGGCAGCGCAGGCGATCGGCAAGGCCATCGGCATCCCCAACCTGATCACCTTCGACATGGGCGGCACCTCGACCGACGTGGCGCTGCTGCGCGACGGTGAGGCGGCTGTGGCCTCGGAGGCCAATGTCCACGGCTACCCGATCAAGGCGCCGATGCTCGATATCCACACCGTCGGGGCTGGCGGCGGATCGATTGCCTATGTCGATTCTGGCGGGCTGCTGAAGGTCGGACCGCGCTCGGCCGGGGCCGATCCCGGACCGGTCTGCTACGGGCGCGGCAACACCGAGCCGGCGACGACGGACGCCAACGTGGTGCTGCAGACGCTCAACCCCGAGTATCTCCTCGGCGGGCGGATGAAGATCGACCAGGCGAAGTCGAAACAGGCGATCCAGGTGCTGGCCGACCAACTGGGCCTCGACCTGATGGCGACAGCGCAGGGCATCATCTCCGTCGTCACCGCCAACATGGCGAAGGCGATCCGCGTCATCTCCGTCCAGCGGGGGCATGATCCGCGCGATTATGCACTGGTGGCCTTCGGCGGGGCGGGGCCGCTGCATGCCGCGCGGCTGGCGCGGGAACTGGAGATGAAGACCATCGTCGTGCCGCGCAACCCCGGCATCTGCTGCGCGCTCGGCCTGCTGCTGACCGACCTGCGCGCCGATTTTGCCACCACCAGCCTGATGCTCGCCGAGGACAGCCACGCCCGCGCGGTGGGCGAGATTTTCGAAGGGCTGGAACAGCAGGCCGACCACTGGTTTGCCGAAGAGCACGTCGCCCATCACGACCGGCAGCTGAGGCGCGTGGTCGACATGCGCTATCACGGCCAGAATTACGAGATCGCGGTGGACCTGCCGGCCGGGCCGGTGACGGTGCAGAGCATGGAGAGCCTGCGCCGGGGCTTTGCCGAGGCGCACACCCGCCTCTACGGCTATGCCGCCGCGGAAGAGCCGGTGCAGATGGTGACCTTCCGCGTTGCGGCGATCGGCGTGGCGCCGAAGGCGGAGTTCCGCTCCGAACCGGATGCCGGGCCTGACGCCTCGGCCGCGCTGATGGGCACGCGCAATGTCTGGTTCCCCGAGGCGGAGGGCTTCGTGCTCTGCCCGGTCTACGACCGCGAGAAACTTCGCGCTGGCAACCGGATCAAAGGTCCGGCTATCGTCGAACAGATGGACGCCACCACTGTCCTGCTGCCGGGCATGCACGGGTTTGTCGAACCGACCCTCAACCTCATTCTGGAGATGGGCCAGTGAGCACGATCGCCAAGGACCTGAGCCGGACCACCACCGTCGACCCGATCACGGTCGAGGTGATCGGCAGCGCGTTTTCCTCGATCACCGAGGAAATGGGCGAAGCGCTGGTGAAGGCCAGCTATTCCACCAACATCAAGGAGCGGCGCGATTGTTCCACCGCGCTGTTCGACCTTGATGGCACGACGCTGTGCCAGGCCGAGCATATCCCGATGCATCTGGGATCGTTCATCGGCATCATCCCGCATATCATGAAGCGCCATGCGCTGGCGGATATGCAGCCGGGCGATGTCTTCATCGGCAATGATGCCTATGAGGGCGGCGGCACGCATTTGCCCGATATCGTGCTGGCGGAGCCGATCTTCCACGACGGGGCGATGGTGGCCTGGGCGGTCAACACCGCGCACCATGCCGATTTCGCCGATCGCGGCCATGCCCATATCTATCAGGAGGGCATCCGCATTCCGCCGATCCGCCTCTACCGGGCGGGGGAACTGAAGAAGGACGTGCAGGAGCTGATCCTGCTCAACTGCCAGGTGCCGCGCGAGCGCCTCTCGGACCTTCGGGCGCAGATGGCGGCCAACCGGCTCGGTGTCGAGCGGGTCCGGGCGCTGTGCGACAAATACGGCCGCGATACGGTGCTGGCGGCGGGGCGCGCGCTGCAGGATTACGCCGAGCGGAAGATGCGCGCCGGCATCGCCTCGATTCCCGACGGGACCTACAGCTTCTCGGACCGGTTCGATAACCCGGAAATGCCGGGCGAGCTTGAATTCTCGGTCGAGATCACGGTCAAGGGCGACGAGATGTTCATGCATTTCGACAGCCCGCCGCAGGTGCGCGCCGGCATCAACATGGTGTTCACCGCGCTGCTCTCGACGGTCTATTACGCCGCCAAGACGGTGGTGGATCCGACCATTCCCCCCAACTCGGGCCTCGCCCGCCCGCTCACCGTGACGGCGCGGGAGGGCACGGTGCTCAACTGTACCCATCCGGCGGCGGTCAACGGGCGCATCGCGCCGTGCCAGCGGGTGGTCGATCTGATCCACGGCGCGCTGGCGCAGGCGGTGCCGGACCGGGTGATCGCAGCCTGCTCCGGCGTCTGCGCCTCGGCCACCTTCATCGGCGACGCGCCGGATACCGGCAAGCTGTGGGTCTATCTCGAAACCATCGGCGGCGGCTCCGGCGCGCGGGCGACCAAGGACGGGCTCGACGGCATCCACGTCCATATGACCAACACCTCGAACCTGCCTGTCGAGGCGCTGGAAGTGGAATATCCGCTGACCATCCTGCGCTATGAGCTGGTCGATGGCTCCGGCGGGCGCGGCAGGCACCGCGGCGGCATGGGGCTGAGGCGCGTCTACCGGGCGGAGGCGCCGTGCCGCCTGCGCGTCGACAATTCGCGGCTGCAATCGCGGCCGTGGGGCATCGCCGGGGGCGGGCAGGGCTCATCCAGCGCCATCCTGTTTTCCGAGGGTGTGGCGCCGTTCATCCACGGCAACGGCGCGCTGGAGCCGGGACAGATCGTCGAGATCGTGACACCCGGCGCCGGCGGCTATGGTCCCGCGGAGGAGCGCTCGGAGGCCGATCGGGCACGGGACGAGCGGGAACACCGCTACGCCGCCGAATGACCGGAACGGCGCGGTTCCTTCCCTCCCACGCCGGCGGACGGGGCCTTGCCCGCCCGCCGGGGGCAGGGGCTTGCCGATGAGCTGGCTGGCGCGACGGCTCGGCACATCGTTGCTGCTCATCTGGGCGGTGGCCAGCCTTGTGTTTCTGGCGATCCACATGATCCCCGGCGATCCAGCGGAACTGCTGCTGTCGCAGACCGGCGGGGCCATCGACCAGTCAGCGCTGGAGAACCTGCGGCAGAAGCTGGGGCTCAACCAGCCGCTGGCGACGCAGTATGTCAATGCGATGACCGGCTTCCTGCGCGGCGATCTCGGCGTGTCCCTGCGCGATGGCAGCCCGGTGACGGAGCACATCCTCACCCGCCTGCCGCGCACGCTGGAACTGATCGCGGCGGCGGGGCTGATCGCGGTGGTGATCGGCGTGCCGCTCGGCATGCTGGCAGCGACCCATGCCGGCGGCTGGATCGACCGGGTGGTGGCGCAGGTCACGGGGTTTGCGCTGGCCGTGCCGGTGTTTGTCATCGGCACGCTGTTCGTCATGCTGTTCGCGCAGACGCTGCGGTGGGTGCCGGCGGGCGGGTTTGTCGCGTTTTCCGAAGATCCGGTGCAGCATCTCATCCTGCTGGCGATGCCGGCCTTCTCGATCGGGATCGGGCTGGCGGCGATGATCGCGCGGATGACGCGCACCGCGATGCTGGAAGTGATGAGCAAGGATTTCGTCCGCACCGCGCGCGCCAAGGGCGTGTCCGAGCGGGGGGTATTGATCCGCCATGTGCTGCGCAACGCGCTCTCGCCGGTGCTGACGGTGCTGGCGCTGCACCTGGGCAGCCTGCTGGGCGGCACGGTTCTGGTCGAGCATGTGTTCAACTGGCCCGGGCTGTCGGGTTTTCTGGTTTCCGCCGTCGGCGCGCGCGACTATCCGGAGGTTGTCGGCATCGTGCTGGTGATCTCGATCCTGCTGATCCTGCTCAATGTCCTTGTCGATATCCTCTATGCGGTGCTCGATCCGAGGGTGCGGCAATGAGGCGGGGGTTTCCGTGGGTGGCCTTTGGCTTCGTTGTCCTGCTGGTGGTGATCGCCGCCGCCGCGCCGTTGCTGCCGCTTGAAAACCCTTTGAGGATGCGGATGCCGATGCGGCTGGCCCCGCCGTCCTCGCTGGCGTGGCTGGGGCGCGATGAATTCGGCCGTGATGTGCTGTCCCGGCTGATCTGGGGGGCGCGCGCCTCGCTCACCGTGGCGTTCCTGTCCGCTGCGCTTGCCGCCGTGATCGGTACGGTGCTCGGCATCGTCGGCGGGTTCATGCGCGGGCTGCCCGAGTGGCTGACGATGCGGTCGATGGATGTGCTGCTCTCCTTCCCGCCGCTGCTGCTGGCCTTGCTGGCGGTGGCGGTGGTGGGGCCGGGGGTGGCGACGCTTATTCCCGTGCTGGCATTCATCTTCGTGCCCGGGTTCACGCGCGTGGCCTATGCCGGGGTGCTGACCGTGCGGGCGCAGGATTATGTCGAGGCGGTGCATGCGCTGGGCGCCAGGCCGGCGCGCATCATGGCGCGGACGGTGCTGCCCAACATCATCGGCCCGGTGCTGGTGCAGTTCAGTCTGGTTGTCTCCACGGCCATCATCCTTGAATCCGGCCTGTCGTTTCTCGGGCTCGGCGTGGTGCCGCCGACGCCGTCGTGGGGGCTGATGATCGGCGCGGCGCGCGCCACCATGAACCAGCAACCGCTGCTGCTGCTCTGGCCTTGCCTGGCGCTGACGCTGACCATTCTGGTGATGAACACGTTCTGCGATCGGCTGCGCGACTGGTTCGATCCCGGCGCACACCGCATCGGCTCCTCCGCGCGGCCGGCCACGCCAGCGCCGCTGCACGCCACGGCCGCGCCGCCGGAGGATGGCGCGCTGCTGAGCGTGACGGGGCTGACCCTGACCATCGGCGGCGCGACATCGGCGTTGCGCCCGGTGCGCGATCTCGACCTGACCGTCAAGCCGGGGGAAACGCTGGCCATCGTCGGCGAATCCGGCTCGGGCAAATCGCTGACCGGTCTTGCGATCATGGGGCTGCTGCCGCCGATCGTGCAGGTGCTGGATGGAGCGATCCGGCTGAACGGCATGGCGGTGACCGGGCTGGATGCCGGCGCGCTGCGCGACATGCGCGGCAAGGTCGCGGCGATGATCTTTCAGGATCCGATGTCCTCGCTCAACCCGGTGATGAAGGTGGGCGAGCAGATCGCCGAAGCCATTGTCGCCCACGGCGGGGCGGACAATGTGGCGGCGCAGACGCGTGCGGTGGAGTTGCTGGCCAGCGTCGGCATTCCCGATGCCGCGGCGCGGGCCGGCGTCTACCCGCATGAGATGTCGGGCGGCATGCGCCAGCGCGTGATGATTGCCATGGCGATCGCCAACGATCCCGTGCTGCTGATCGCGGATGAGCCGACCACGGCGCTGGATGTGACCATTCAGGCGCAGGTGCTGGAACTGCTGGCCGAGCTGAAGGCCAAGCGGCATCTGGCGATGATCTTCGTCTCCCATTCGCTGCCGGTGGTGGCCGGCGTGGCCGACCGGGTGATGGTGATGTATGCGGGCGAAATGGTGGAATCCGGCCCGGCGGATGCGATTTTCGAGCGGCCGCGCCACCCCTATACCAAGGCTTTGATCGCCTGCTCGCCCTCCGGCACGGGCGAGGCGCCCAAGCCGATCGAAGGCGTCGTGCCGCCGCTGGGCGACTTGCCTGCCGGCTGCATCTTCGCGCCGCGCTGCGGCTATCGCCAGCCGGCCTGCGAGGCGGGGACACCGCCACGCGAGGTGGTGGGTGCCGGCCATGTGTCCCGATGCTTCCGGTGGAGGGACCTGTGACGGGGGTTCTGGTTCAGGCCCGGCGCCTGACGAAAGTGTTCGAGCCGGCAGCGGGCAGCCTGTTCAGCCGCAAGCGCGCCATTCGCGCGGTGACGGAGGTTGACCTCGTGCTGCGGCGGGGCGAAGCGGTCGGGCTGATCGGCGAATCGGGATCGGGCAAGAGCACCGTCGGCCGGCTCGTTCTCGGCCTGACGAAGGCCAGCGGTGGCACGGTGAGCTTTGACGGCACCGACCTTGCCACGGCGGACAAGGCGCATCTGCGCAGCCTGCGGCGGCGGATGCAGCTGGTGTTCCAGGATCCCTATTCCAGCCTCGATCCGCGCCGCACGGTGGGCGAGCAGATCGCCGACGGGCTGGTGATCCACGGTATCGGCACGGCGGAGGAGCGGGCGACGCGGGTGGCGGACCTGCTGCGCCATGTCGGGCTGACGCCGGCGCTCGGCGCGCGCTATCCCGATGCGTTTTCCGGCGGGCAGCGCCAGCGCATCGGCATCGCCCGGGCGCTCGCCACCCAGCCGGACCTGCTGGTGGCGGATGAGCCGGTCTCGGCACTCGATGTGTCGGTTCAGGCGCAGGTGCTGGAGCTTCTGGCCCATCTGCGCTCGGAACTGGGGCTGTCGCTGCTGTTCATCAGCCACGATCTTTCGGCGGTGCGCCATCTCTGCGACAGGATTGTGGTGCTCTATCTCGGCCGGATCATGGAGGAGGGGCCGACGGCAGAGGTCTATGCCAACCCGCGCCATCCCTATACGCGCGCGTTGCTCTCGGCCATCCCGACGCTGGGCAATGTCGGGCAGAAGCGCACCGTGCTGACGGGCGATCCGCCCAGCCCGGCCAATCCGCCGTCGGGCTGCGTGTTCCGCACCCGTTGCCCGCTGGCTGTCGCCCGCTGCGCCGAGGCGGTGCCTGATGCGGTGGCGGTGGGGCCCGGCCACCGGGCGGCCTGCATCATGGCCGGAGAGGGGGGCTGAGTTCCGTCGCCCGCCCCTGACAGAACCGGTTGCCCGGCGCAGGATCGCAGCCGCGAGAGAATGATTTTTCCGCTTTTGGCGAAACTTCGCAAAGCGCTTGTCGCGCGGTGCGATTGAAACGTTTGTTCTTTTTAAATATAAAAAAGTTCGTTTAAAAGAACATTTGGGTCCAGCGATGCCGCTCCCGACAGATGCCTTTCCTCTGGCCGGACGTGCCGGCCTCCTGAACCGGAAGCGGGTCCGTCATGCGGGCAGGCCGGAGCAGCAGCCATGACCCATGCGCTTTCCCGTCTCGTCTCGATTTCCGATCCGGTCGCGCGGCTGCGGGCGCTGAGGGCCGGTGTCGAAGGGCGCATCGTATTCACCACCAGCCTCGGGCTGGAAGATCAGGTGCTCACCCATCTGATCGCCGAAAGCGGCATCGCGGTGGAGTTTGCGACGCTCGATACCGGGCGGTTGTTCCCGGAGACCTATACCCTGTGGCGTGAGACCGAGGCGCGCTATGGCATCCGCATCCGCGCATTCTATCCGCGGCAGGAGGCGGTGGAAGCGCTGGTCAACGGGCAGGGCATTGACGGCTTCTATGCCTCTCTGGAGGCGCGGAAGGCGTGCTGCGGGGTGCGCAAGGTCGAGCCGCTGGGGCGGGCGCTGGCTGGCGCCGCCGTGTGGCTGACCGGGCTGCGGGCCGACCAATCGGCCGCGCGCGGGGCCACGCCGCTGGCCGAGCCCAATGCCACCTACGCTCTTCTCAAGGTGAGCCCGCTGATCGACTGGACGCGCGAGGCGGCAGCCGCCTTTGCCGCCGCGAATGATGTGCCGGTCAACGCGCTGCATGCCCGCGGCTTTCTCTCCATCGGCTGTGCGCCCTGCACCCGGGCGATCGCCCCGGGGGAGCCGGAGCGGGCAGGCCGCTGGTGGTGGGAGGACGAGACGAAGAAGGAATGCGGGCTGCATGTCGATGCCCAGGGGCGGCTGGTACGCGGCCCCACAGCCGCGGGGGAGGCGCAGGCATGAGCGGGATGACCCATCTCCAGCGCCTTGAGGCCGAAGCGATCTTCATCATCCGCGAGGTGGCCGCCACGGCGGAGCGCCCGGTGCTTCTCTATTCCATCGGCAAGGATTCCGCCGTGCTGCTGCACCTGGCGATGAAGGCCTTTTTCCCCGGTACGCTGCCGTTTCCGCTGCTGCATGTCGATACCGGCTGGAAGTTCCGCGAGATGATCGCCTTCCGTGACGAGACGGTGCGCCGGTACGGGCTCGATCTGATCGTCCATATCAACCGCGAGGGGGTGGAGGCCGGCATCAGCCCGATCACGTCGGGCTCGCAGTTGCATACCGACATCATGAAAACGCAGGGGCTGAAGCAGGCGCTGGATGCGCACCGGTTCGATGCCGCCTTCGGCGGTGCGCGGCGCGACGAGGAGAAGAGCCGCGCCAAGGAGCGGGTCTTCTCCCTGCGCTCGGCCGAGCACCGGTGGGATCCGAAAAGCCAGCGGCCGGAGCCGTGGGCGCTCTTCAACACCCGCAAGCGGCAGGGCGAGAGCTTCCGCGTGTTTCCCCTGTCCAACTGGACGGAAGCGGATGTCTGGTCCTATATCGAGCAGGAGAACATTCCCGTCGTGCCGCTGTATTTTGCCAAGCCGCGCCCGGTCGTGGCGCGCGGCGGCACGCTGATCATGCGCGATTGCGAGCGGCTGACCCTCAAGCCCGGCGAGGTGGTGGAGGAGCGGATGGTCCGCTTCCGCACGCTCGGCTGCTATCCGCTGACAGGGGCGATCGAGAGCACGGCAACGACGCTGGCCGGAATCGTCGAGGAGATGAACGCCTCGCGCGCCTCCGAGCGGCAGGGCCGGCTGATCGATCATGACGGCGCCGGCTCGATGGAAGCCAAGAAGCAGGAAGGGTATTTCTGATGTCGGCCGTGGCGCAGATTCCCCCTTTGGACAACGCGATTGCTGCCGCTCCGCTGCCAGGGCGTGGCCAGCGCCCGCTGCTGAGGTTCATCACCTGCGGATCGGTGGATGACGGCAAATCGACGTTGATCGGGCGCATCCTCTATGAAGCCGGCGCGGTGTTCGATGATCATCTCGACGCGCTGGACCGGGATTCCTCGCGCTTCGGCACCACGGGGGAGGACCGTGATTTCGCGCTGCTGGTGGATGGCCTCGCCGCCGAGCGCGAGCAGGGCATCACGATCGATGTCGCCTACCGTTATTTCTCCACACCGAAGCGCAACTTCATCGTCGCCGATACGCCCGGCCACGAGCAATATACCCGCAACATGGCCACCGGCGCCTCCACTGCCGATCTCGCCGTTCTCCTCATCGATGCGCGCAAGGGCCTGTTGCCGCAGACGCGGCGGCACTCGTTCATCGTCTCGATGGTCGGGGTGCGCCATGTCATCGTGGCGGTGAACAAGATGGACCTGGTCGGCTATGACGAGGCGCGGTTCCGCGCCATCGAGGCCGACTATCGCGCGGCGGTCGCCGGCCTCGGCTTTGCCGGCATCACCTGCGTGCCCGTCTCTGCGCGGCAGGGCGACAATCTCACGACCCATTCGCTGAAGATGCCGTGGTTCCGCGGCCAACCGCTGCTGACGCTGCTGGAAACGATCGAGACCGGCGGAGCGGGGGCCGATACGGCGGCGTTTGCCATGCCGGTGCAGTGGGTCAACCGGCCGAATGCCGAGTTCCGCGGCTTTTCCGGCACGGTCGCCACCGGGCGGATCGGCGTGGGCGAGGCCATTGTCGCGCTGCCCTCCCGCACGACGAGCCGGATCGCGCGCATCGTCACCGCTGATGGCGATCTTGAAACCGCCGGACGCGGGCAGGCGGTGACGCTGGTGCTGGCCGATGAAATCGATCTGTCACGCGGGGATGTCATCACCGGCGGGCACGGCGCACGCGCCGGTGCGCGGCCCCGTGTGCGGCAAGAGCTTGACGCACGGCTGATCGTCACCGGCGAACGGGTGATCACGCCGGGCAGCAGCTTTGTCCTCAAGCTCGGCACCGCTCTCGCCAATGCCACGGTCACTTGGATCGACCATGCTGTGGATATCGAACGTTTCGAGGAAGCAGCAACCGCGTCGCTTGGCCTCAACGCCATCGCACGCGTCGGCCTCAGGATTGACCGGCCGCTGGTTGTTCTCGATTACGAGGAGAGCCACGAACTCGGCGGGTTCATCCTGATCGACCGAACAACGAACGAGACGAGTGCTTTCGGCTTCGTTGCCCGCGAAAGCGCAGCGGGCGGACGACAGGGCGCCGAGGCAGGCGGCCTTCGGCAGGTGTTCGACCGGGCGTTCGGCATCGCCGGTTCGCAGATGCGGCGACAGCGGCTTGTCCGGTTGTCCTGGCGCATGGTGTCGGCGCTGCTGGTCGCGGGCCTCGCGCTGGTTCTGGGGGGCGGGATGGTGGTTGCGATTGGCGCGGGCCTTGCGGACCTGACATTGCGGCCGCTGGCGCGCGCAGCGCATGACCGCGTTTTGGACCGTCTGCTTTCACGGCGTGATACGATGCTCGCGGTTGATGGAGACGGCATCTGAAGCTGGCTCCCTATGCCCGGCAAGATCGGTCGCATTGAATACTTCATCCACAGGTTGAGGCGCGCCGGACCGACAGCAGCGCCGCGCGATTTACCTTAGCTTAAGGTTGTGACGTATCACCCGAACGGAGATTGACAAGCCATCTCCCGATTCCTTAATTGAATGTTAAAGTGCGATTTATTGGCGCTCGATTTTATTGTTGATCAATTCTGGCGCCCGCGCCGCAGGGAGATTTCGATGTTCGCCATTGAGAACGCGCATGTTGTGACCATCGGCGCTTCCACGTTTGATCTGAACATTGTCGGCCTCGGAGCCGCAGCCGGCGAAACGGTTGAAATCTCGATCGGCGGCGGGGCGTGGACTTCGGTTTCCCCTGCGGCAGATGGTTCATTTTCCTTCACGACGACGCTGTCTTTGCCGCCCACAGGCCTGCTGACGCAATACGCTATCGTGGCCCGGCGCGTCGCCGCCGACACGACGATTGTGGAAACGACCGACGCATTCGAGGTGTCGCTCACCCTCGGTTCGCCCGGGGAAGATAACCTGACCGGAACCATCTACAACGACACCATTATTGGTGGTGACGGGGATGACTCTCTGGACGGCTCGTTTGGCGATGATTCGATTGATGGCGGGCTGGGGCAGAGCCACCTGGTCGGCGGTTCGGGCAACGACACGCTTGTCGCGGGAGAAGGCGGCAATCTCTACGGCGGGGGCGGCAACGACAGCCTGACGGGTGGCACGGGCTGGGCGAACCTTCAGGGCGATATTGGCAATGACACGCTGGTTGCCGGAGCGCAGGGCGGTTGGTTGTACGGTGGTAGTGGCAACGACCTGATCATCGGCAGTGCGGTGTATGATGATATCCGCGACGGTTACGGCAGCGACACGGTTCAGGCCGGCGCCGGGGATGATTATTTCTCCGGGAGTTGGAACCCGGCCCAAGACGTTGATTTCATTGACATGGGTAGTGGCAATGACAATCTCAGTTACTGGAGCGATAGTTGGTATGATACGTCGCTTTATGCGCTGGCCGATATCATCGACACACTGATCGGCGGGGACGGCAACGATACGATCTATGGCGAGGGCCACCTTGAGATCGATGCCGGGGCGGGCGATGACCAGATCACGACGTACAACTACGGCAGCATGACGATTGACGCCGGCTCGGGCAACGACCGGGTGGAGGTGTCCAACGGCGGGACGGTGACGCTGGGGGCCGGGGCGGACGTTCTGGTGTCGGTGGCGGGCACCAGCACCGTGACGGTGACGGACTTCGGCGTGTCCGAGGACAGGATCGACCTCAACGCGCTGCTGACGCAGATTGCCAACGGGGTCGGCACGACGGTGTGGTCGGGCGGCAATCCGTTTGCGACGGGGCACTTCCGTCTGGTTCAGGACGGGGCGGACACGCTGCTTCAGGTCAACCGCGGCTGGCTTGATGCCGGCCAGACCACCATCAACTATGTCACTGCCATCAGGCTGGTGAATATGCTGGTGGCGGACCTGACGGCGACGAACTTCCAGCCGGCGATCCCGACCGATGGATCACCCTTCCCGCCGGCGATGATCACCGGCACGGCGGGTGCCGACAGCCTCGTCGGCACCCTGGGTAACGACACCATTATTGGTGGTGACGGGGATGACTCTCTGGACGGCTCGTTTGGCG
>ERZ1645187.1089-NODE-1089-length-25592-cov-20.254141_pt1 | contig 25592 bp, 24 predicted proteins | sample MGYA00575352_ERZ1645187 | MGnify/ENA primary metagenome ERZ1645187 (study PRJEB40837, sample SAMN11349314) | freshwater sediment metagenome | isolation source: river sediment | host: Sediment | place: India: Wazaribad , New Delhi | collected 2017-02-21 ...
CCCCACAGGCTCACGCCGTAGAGCCCGCCGACCAGACGTCCCTCGCCATCCCAGGTCTCGATGGAGTGCGCCACTCCGACTTCGTGGGCCTCGGTGTAGACGCGGCGAATGTCGTCGTCGATCCAGCCATGCGGACGGGCCGGATCGGCGCAGCGTTCGAGCACCGCCGGGAAGGCCTGATCGATGGTGGTGGTGTAGTGCCTGGCCGACTTTGGCAGGCTGCGGGTGACGCGCAGGTCGTCAAGTTCGAGAATGGCGCGACGCATCGGCGACCACCAACCCATCACCGATTCGAACGACGACTCATGCAGCGGCATCGGGAAGGCACCGGAGCAATACGCATCCAGCACCAGCGACAGGTTGAGGTCGTCGCTGAACGCGATCAGGTCTTGAGCAGGCCAAAGGGCTGGCGGACCGAAGACCTGCATGAACACGTCCCCAGTCTGGCACCTCGCGCCGACAGACGCGTCCGACCACCGGCGCCAGTGCGTCGACGCGTCGGCCACCCAGCCCAGCGACGATCAGCGCTCGTGCCGAGGCACCCACTCCGACTTCGGATTGCCGATGTAGAGCTGTCGCGGCCGGTAGATCTTCTGGGCGGGGTTGTCGTGCAACTCCTTCCAGTTGGCGATCCAGCCAGGCATGCGTCCAATCGCGAACATCACGGTGTACATGTTCAACGGGATGCCGATCGCGCGCAGGATGATCCCCGAGTAGAAGTCGACATTCGGGTAGAGCTTGCGCTCGACGAAGTAGTCGTCCTGCAAGGCCTCTTCGGCGAGTTCCTGGGCCATCCCAAGCAGCGGGTCCTGGATCTTCATCGAAGTGAGCAGCCGCTCCGCCGCCTGACGAAGAATCTTGGCCCGAGGGTCAAAATTCCGGTAGACCCGGTGCCCGAACCCCATCAACCGGCGGTCGTTCGACCGGTCCTTGACCTCGGTCAGGAATTGGTGCGGCGTGAGCCCCTCACGACGCATCCGCTGCAGCATCTGCACCACCGCAACATTCGCACCGCCATGCTTGGCACCCCACAGCGCCACCACCCCGGCCGAGCAGGACGCATACAGGTTCGCCTCGCCGGAGGCCACCATCCGCACCGTCGAAGTGGAGCAGTTCTGCTCGTGGTCGGCGTGGAGCACCAGGAAGGAGTTGAGTGCGTGGCTGACCTCCGGGGTCGCCTCGTACGGCGTGTAAGGCAACGAGAACATCATGTGCAGGAAGTTGTCGACGTACTTCAGGTCGTGCCGGGGGTAGATGATCGGGTCGCCGATGCTCGACTTGTAGGACGCCGCAGCGATCGTCCGGATCTTGCTGATGAGCCGGGCGGCGTAGAGCTGGAGGGTGACGTCGTCACCGGGGTCGATCTTCGGCCGCTCGTGGGTGGACAACGCATTGATCATCGCCGACATGATCGCCATCGGGTGCGACTGGGTCGGGAAGGCGTCGAAGTGCTTCTTCATCGCCTCGTTCAGCGGGGACGATTGGGTCAACTGCTCGGCGAACTGCTCGCGCTCAGTGCTGGTGGGCAGGTGGCCGAAGATCAACAGGTAAGCCGTCTCGACGAAACTGCTGCGCTCCGCAAGCGTCTCAATGGGGATACCCCGATAGCGAAGGATGCCCTCGTCCCCGTCGATGAAGGTGATCGCGGATTGGCAGGAGCCGGTGTTCACGTAGCCGTCGTCGAGAGTGATGTAACCGGTCTGGGCGCGCAGCTTGCTGATGTCGATGGCGCGCTCACCCTCGGTGCCGACGAGAATCGGCAACTCGTAGGTTCGCCCGTCGAGCTCCAGTCGAGCGAATTCAGTCATGCGGCCCCTTCCGTGCGATGGCGTTCCATGGTCGCGGATCCCCCGCTGCATTGCGGAACGATTCCAGATTACGGTCTGCGAACAAGAGGCTGGTCAGGGCCGAATCCGGGCAACGCGCTCTTCGTAGCTGGGAGCTTTCAGGCTAGCGTAGTTGCATTCCTTCGCCTGCAGGAGCACCCATGCCCGACTCTGGTCAAATCGGCAAGTCAATCATCGCTGCGGCACCGGTGAGTGCACCCAACACGACAGGACGCCTGCTGCGCCGGGTCTTGGAGTTCGCGATCGAGGGTAGCGAGCAGCTGCCGGGGGCCCGGATCGCCGCCGGGCATCAGTTGGTGAGGCGAGGTAGCGCCGAGGACGCCATCGAAGGCCTGATCCGCAACCACGCGGCAATGTGCGGAGCGCAGGGTTTCGTGACCAACCTTGGCGGTTTCGTGACGCTGGTGGTCGGCGCACCCACGAACCTGGCGGGGGTCGCGCTGATCCAAGCCCGGATGGTGGCGGCCATCGCGCACCTGCGCGGCTACGACCTGAACGACTCGCGCGTCCGGCATGCGGTCTTGACCACACTGCTGGGCAAACGGATCGTCGACGACCTGGTCGAGAAGGGCGAGTTGCCGGGCACGCCGCTGGTGCTGGCCACCGCGCCGGGTCTCGATCGTGACCTTGAGCAACTGATAGCCCAGCGAGTCGTGACCGCGTTACTGACGACCGTTGGCGGCAAACAGGCCGTCGGCCTGATCGCCCGGGCGATCCCGGTGGTCGGCGGCGGGGTCGGCGCAGCCACCGATTCTTGGAACACCCTGGCGGTGGGACGCTACGCCCGCGAGCAGTTCGTCAGTCGACGGCCAGCCGATAACTCCGCTGCACCCGAGCAGTGATCAGGCAGGTCACCTCGTAACTGATCGTTCCCATCAGGTCGGCCAGTTCGTCGGTGCCGATGAACTGGTCGCCCTGCCCACCGAGGATCACCACCTCATCGCCCACCGCTGCCGGCGCCGGCCCGGCCGGGGTGACAGGGCCCAGATCGAGCATCGTCTGGTCCATGCAGATACGGCCGACTACCGGGTGGGACCGGCCGCCGACCAGCATGCGTCCCCGATTCGAATTCAGCCGGGAGTAGCCGTCGGCATAGCCCACCGGCACCGTGGCGATCCAGCTGTCGACCGGGGCAGTCCAAGTGCGTCCATAGCCGACGGTCTGGCCCGCCGGGACGCGCTTGACGTGGCTCACCCGGGACTTCCAGGCGAGCGCCTGCCGAAGCTCCACCGGACGCGGGGTGACGCGGGCGTCCGGGTAGTAGCCGTAGGCCATGATGCCGGGGCGCACCATCGTCATCGGCCCGAGGTCGTAGCCGAGGATGGCCCCGGAGTTGGCGGCATGTGCGAACGGCACCGGTGGCAGCCCGGCCGCAGCCCGGGCGTCCTGGATCTGGCCGACGACCGAGGCGAACCGGGCAAGTTGCGCACTGGTGAAATCGGCCCCGGCCGGGGTGTCGCTCGTCGGCAGGTGGGTGAAGATGCCGTCGAAGCGCAGGGACGCCCGGCCGGCAATCCGCTCGGCCAGCACCCCCGCGTCCTCGGGTTCACAGCCGATTCGACGCATGCCGGTATCGATCGCGAGATGCACGCCGTGGCAGCGTCCGGCGTGTTCGGCGACGTCGGCGAGCGCGTCGATGGTGGCCTCGTCGTGGACCGTCAGCGAGAGGTCGTGGGCGACCACAGCCTCCAGTTCGTCGTCGAAGGCCGGCGAGAGCCTCAGGATCGGCAGCTTGATGCCGGCGGCGCGCAGCTCGATGCCCTCCGGGGTGGTCGCCACCGCGAACGCGTCCACGAGGCGCCGGGACGCCAAGTGCCGCGCGACCGGGACCGCCCCGTGACCGTAGGCGTTGGCCTTGACAGCCACCATGACCTGCGCACCCGGGGTCAGCGTCCGCACCTGTTGCACGTTGTGCTCGATGGCGGCCAGATCGACCTCGAGGTGCGTGGCGTAGAGCATGCGGCCATCCTGCCACCGCGCGCCCTGACCAGCGTCCAGCCACGGTGGATCGAAACGCTTCACAGGGCAGTTTCGGCCCTTGGCTGCGCTGATCTCAGAGATCTCAGAACAGCAGTGCCAGCTCCGGCGCACTCAGGATCGTCGAGATGTCGGCGAGGAATTGCGAACCCTGCTCGCCGTCGATCAACTGGTGGTCGAAGCTCAGCGCCAGCGTGGTCACCCAGCGGGGTTCGATACGCTCGTCGTCCCCAGTGCCGACCACCCAGGGCTTGCGCTTGATCGCACCCATCGCCAGGATCGCCGACTCGTCCCCGTTGATGATCGGGGTGCCGGTGTCGATACCGAAGACGCCGACGTTGGTGATGCTGAACGTGCCACCGGCGTAGTCGGCAGGCTGCAGCTTGCCCTCGCGTGCGGTCACGACGAGATCGTTGATCGCCCGGCACAGTTCAACCAGGCTGAGCTTGTCAGCCCCCTTGATCACCGGGACGAGCAGGCCCCGCGGAGTCGCGGCGGCGATGCCCAGGTTCACCTCGTCGTGGTAGACGATCTCGCCGGCAGCGGCGTCCCAGGACGCGTTCAGCTCGGGGTGGCGGGCCATCGCCAGGCAGACGGCCTTGGCGTGGATCAGCAGCGGCGAGACATGCAGGCCGGCGAACTCGCGGCGTGCCCTCAGCACCTCGACCAGCGCCTTGGTGGCGCTGACGTCGATTGTGTTGAACTCCGTGACGTGCACGTGCTTGGCGATCGACTCGGCGACATTGGTCGCGGTGGCCTTGCGGACGCCCTTGATCGGGACGCGGTTGGCGTGCTCGGGGACGCGGCCGAGTCCGGCGGCGGCCTCCACGTCCGACTTGCTGACCGTGCCGCCCGGCCCGGTGGGACGAATCGACTGCAGCGCCACGCCCAGGTCTCGGGCGAGCCGCCGCACCAGCGGCTTGGCCAGCACCTTGCCTACCGCGGTGGTGGCCGGCTGCTCGGCGGTGGTGGTGGCCAGCTGCTCGGCGGTGGTGGTAGCCGGCTGCTCGGCGGTGGTGGCCGGCCGGTCCGCCGGTTGCGCAACCGGACGACGCCGGGTGGTCGGCTCCGGGGCGGGACCGCTGCCGACGAGGTGCTTGGGCTCCTCGTCCGGGTCGTCGGGGGCATCTGTTGCCGAGCCGTCGTCGATTTCGATGATCGGGGCGCCGACGTCCACGGTCTGGCCCTCGGAGGCCAGCAATTTGTGCACCCTGCCCGATACCGGGCTGGGCAGTTCCACCAGCGACTTGGCGGTCTCGATCTCGACCAGGATGTCGTTGATCCGTACCTCGTCGCCCTCCGAAACCAACCACTGGGTGATCTCGGCTTCGACAAGGCCCTCGCCCGGATCGGGCAGCTTGAACTGGTACATCGGTTCTTTCTTGTCAGTAGGCCATCGAACGGTCGACGGCGGCCAGCACCCGATCGAGGTTGGGCAGCCAGTCGCTCTCGACCGAGCTCGGCGGGTAGGGGGTGTCGTATCCGGTCACCCGCAGCACCGGTGACTCCATGACGTAGAAGAGCTCCTCCGACAGCCGGGCGGCGATTTCGGCCCCCGGGCCGTAGTTGCGGGCCGCTTCATGCACCACGATGGCGCGGGAGGTGCGTCCCACCGACTCCAAGATGGTCGCCATGTCCAGCGGCTGCAGGCTGCGCACGTCCAGCACCTCGATACTGCGACCCTCCTGCTCCGCCGCCTTGGCCGCATCCAGACAGGTTCGCACCATCGGGCCCCAGGCGATCAGCGTCAGGTCGTCGCCGGGCCGCACCACCGCTGCCTCATGCAGTCCACGAGCGGCGGCGCTCAGATCGACCTGGCCCTTCTCGTGGTATCGCCGCTTGGGTTCAAGGAAGATGACCGGATCGGGCGCCGCGATGGCCTGCTGGATCATCCAGTAGGCGTCGTTCGGTGTGGCCGGGCTGACCACGGTGAGCCCGGGGGTGTGGGTGAAATAGGCCTCCACCGACTCGGAGTGGTTCTCGACGCTGCCGATGCCGCCCCCGTACGGGAAGCGCACCACCACCGGTAACTCGACGCGGCCGTGGCTGCGGAACCGCAGCTTCGCCAGCTGCTGGGTGATCTGGTCGAAGCCCGGGAAGACGAAGCCGTCGAACTGCAGTTCGACGACCGGACGATAACCTCGCATCGCCATCCCGATCGCGGTGCCGATCAGCCCCGACTCGGCCAGCGGGGAATCCATCACCCGGTCGGTGCCGAACTCCGCTTGGAGATGGTCGGTGACCCGAAAGACACCACCGAGCGAACCGATGTCCTCGCCGTACAGCAGCACCTTCGCGTCGCCCGCCAGGCCGGCACGCAGGCCGGCGTTCAACGCCTTGGCCAGCGTCAATGTGGTGGACGTGGGCGTCTGCTCGGCGGCACTCACCGGCCGGCCTCGCGCAACGCCTGCGCGCGCTGGGCGGTCAGGTCGGCGGTTGGGCGCGCGTAGACCCGGTCGAAGACCTCGTCCAGTCGTGGGGCCTGGACGCGATCCACGGCGGCCCGTACCTCGGCGCCGAAACCTTCGGCCTCCTGGTCAAGTCGTGCCTGCTGGGCGTCGTCCCAGACCCCGGAGGCGCGCAGCCAGGCCTGGGTCCGGTTGAGCGGGTCTTTGCGGCGCCACGCCTCGGCCTGGCTCGACTCGCGGTACTTGGTGGGATCGTCGCTGGTGGTGTGCGCGCCCATCCGGTAGGTGTAGGCCTCGATGAAGGTCGGACCCTGACCGGCCCTGGCCCGGGCGAGCGCCCAATTGGTGACCGACTGCATCGCCAGCACGTCATTGCCGTCGACGCGAACACTCGGGATGCCGAAACCCCAGGCCCGTTGGTAGAGCGGGACGCGGCTCTGCAGTTCCACCGGCTCGCTGATGGCCCACTGGTTGTTGACGCAGATGAACACGGCCGGCGCCTGATAGGCGGCGGCGAAGACGTAGGCCTCGTTCACGTCGCCCTCGCTGATCGCGCCGTCGCCGTGGAAGATCACCGAGACACCGGTGTCGGCCATCGGGTCGGCCGCCGCGTCCCGTGCCTGACCCATCGCGTAGCCGACACCGTGCAGCGTGTGTGCACCAATCACCATGTTGTAGTGGTGGAAGCGCAACTGCTCCGCATCCCAGTCGCCCATCTCGGCACCCTTGAAGATCGCCAGGATTCGCTCGACGGGCAATCCCATCAACAGGGCCAAGCCGTGCTCGCGGTGGCTGGGGAAGACATGGTCGGCCGGGCCGAGGGCGGCGCGCACGCCGACCTGGATGGCCTCCTGGCCCAGCAGTGGCGCCCACAGGCCGAGTTGCCCCTTGCGCTGAAGCGCGGTGGCCTCGGTGTCGAAGCGCCGGATCCTGGCCATGTCACGCAGCAGGTCGACCGCCTGGGCGGGCTTGAGTTGTGGGGAGAAGTCCGGGTCGACGACGCGGCTTCCGGTCTCGTCGACCAACTGCACCATCGGCGTGGACGCCGGGTTCGGCGCATCGAACCTGCCGGTACCTGTTTGGGTTTGCGTGGTGGGCCTACCGATTGACATCGCTGCGGTCACCCGTGCCTCCTGAGGTTGTCCTTCCGGAACATAAACCTACGCTACCGTAGGTTGTCTGTATACCCCAGGTTACCCAACCGTAGGTTTCTAGTCAGGGACAAGAAGTTACGGATCCGTAGCTTTCTGGTTGCGGACTTCCCACAACCGGCCGGTCAAAGCCCGCTCGATGGCTCCGGGGAGCGCAGCGGTCAGTCGCCGAGCGTGGCGACGAGCACGGCCTTGATCGTGTGCAGCCGGTTCTCTGCTTCGTCGAAGAGCACTTGGGCATTGGCCTCGAAGACATCGTCGGTGATCTCCAGGGCAACCATGCCAGTCGCCTCGTGGATCTGGCGTCCCACCTCGGTGCCCAGGTCGTGGAAGGCGGGCAGGCAGTGCAGTACGCGTACCTGCGGGTTGCCGGTGCGGTCCAGCAGCGTCCGATTCACCTGGTAGTCATGCAGGGACGCGATGCGGTCCACCCAGGCGTCCTTCGGCTCCCCCATCGAAACCCAGACGTCGGTGTAGACGAAATCGGCCCCGCGAACGCCGGTGTCGATGTCGTCGGTGATGGTGACGCGGGCACCGGACGCCTCGGCGAGGCCGCGAGCTTGGTCGATCACTTCGGTGGCGGGCTGGTACTGCTGCGGGGCCACGATCCGCACGTCCATCCCCATCAGGGCACTGCTCACCAGCACCGAATTGCCCACGTTGTAGCGGGCGTCACCGAGGTAGGCGATCGAGACCTCGGCCAGCGGGCGTCCGGCGTACTCGACCATGGTGAGCTGGTCGGCCAGCATCTGCGTGGGGTGCCATTCGTTGGTCAGCCCGTTCCAGACCGGGACCCCCGCATTCGCGGCAAGCTCCTCGACCCTGGCCTGCTCGAACCCGCGGTACTCGATGCCGTCGAACATGCGGCCCAGGACCCGAGCCGTGTCGGCGATCGACTCCTTGTGCCCAAGCTGCGACCCTGCGGGGTCGAGGTAGGTGCAGTGCGCACCCTGATCGTAGGCGGCTACCTCGAAGGCGCAGCGCGTCCGCGTCGAAGTCTTCTCGAAGATCAGCGCGAGGTTGCGGCCGACCAGACGGCGCTGTTCACGACGCTCTCGCTTGGCCGCCTTGAGCTCGGCCGACAGGTCGAGAAGATGGGTCCACTCTTCGCGGGTGAAGTCGAGTTCCTTCAGGAAGTGGCGGTTGAGCAGGTGCGGCATGGACGAATACTAGGGCCCGGACGCCACGGCCGGCGTCCGGGGGCTGGCTACGCTCGTGGTCGTGATGACGCTGACATTCGTTTGTTGGGGAAACATCTGTCGATCCCCGATGGGGGCGCAGGTTGCGCAGGCCTGGGCAGATCGGGCGGGGCTGCAGGTTCGGGTCGACTCTGCGGGAATCAGCAGAGAGGAGTTCGGCAACCCGATCGACCGGCGGGCCGCGCGGGTATTGGCGCAGCACGGCTACCCGGTCGGCAGCCATCGGGCCAAGCAGGTGGATCGGCGGTTGGTCGACGCCTCCGACCTGGTACTCGCCTTCGAGCCGCTGCACCTGGACCGGCTGCGGCGACTCGTCCCGGACGCCGGTCACCTCAATCTGGTGACCGATTTCGACCCCGCCGCAGCCAAGGGCAGCGGCATCGCCGACCCGTGGTACGGCACCGTGGACGACTTCATCGAAACCCTGGCGGCGATCGAGGCGGCGATGCCGGGAATCATTGAGGCAGTGCGGGGCGCCAGCACGCCGCGTGGATAGGCTGGATCCATGACGTTGTTCCTGATCGGTGGCGGTCCGTCACAGGCCGTGGCGACCGCGGTTGACGAGTTCGTGTCGGCAGCCCGCAGTCGAGGCAATCGCATCGCTATCGCGTTGCTCGGTTCGGCCGAAGAGGCTGCCGGTTTCCTCGACGCGTACGCCGACCCGATCACCTCGCGCTACCCCGAGGCGCTGATCGAGCCGATTTGGCTGACCGATGACGATGAGGGGCCGATCGCCTGGCCGACCGACCCAGAGAACCTGGCGGGGCTCGTGGTCGCCGGTGGTTGGACGCCCGGCTACCTGGAAGCGCTGGCGAACTGGCGAGAGACGATCTCGAAGCTGGTGCGCGGCGGCGTGCCGTACCTCGGTTGGTCGGCCGGCGCGATGATCGTCGGACGCCACGCCATCGTGGGTGGCTGGCAGCATCGGGGACGTCGGGTCGCCCCCGAGATCGCCGGTGAGGGCAGCACCGAGCTCGACATCCGCGACGGCTTGGCCCTGATCGGCCCGAGCATCGAGACTCACTCCGACGCCCAGTTCCTGGTGGGGCGTGCGATGGCCGCGCTGCAGGCCGGCCCCATGCAGACCGTGGTCGCCATCGACGAAGACACCGCACTGGTGATTGATGCGTCGTCGGGGCGCACCAAGGTTGTCGGCGCCGGCCGCATTGCCTGGGTGACCAAGGGCGACGACGACCAGTTCGGCATCCGGTTCGAGCCCCGCGGCTGAAGCCGGCCGGTGGTCATGAGGGCGAATATGGCAAGCTAGGGCCATGCACATCCTTGTTGTTGACGACGACCAGGCGGTGCGTGACTCGCTGGCCCGCTCGCTGCAATACGGCAGCGGCTACGAAGTGACCACCGCCGAGGACGGCCTGGAGGCCTTGGCCAAGCTATCGTCCCTGCGCCCCGATGCAGTGGTGATGGACGTCATGATGCCGCGCCTGGACGGCCTCGAAACCACCCGCATGCTGCGACAGTCCGGCAACGATGTGCCGATCCTGATCCTGACCGCCCGCGACGCGGTCGGCGACCGGGTCGACGGGCTGGACGCCGGCGCCGACGACTACATGGTCAAGCCGTTCTCGCTGGACGAACTCAGTGCCCGCCTGCGCGCCCTCACCCGGCGCTCTCGCCCAGATCAGGAGACCGGCGCCGAGACGCTGACCTTCGCAGACCTGGTGATGGATCTGTCGACCCGCGAGGTCTCCCGGGGCGGACGCCGCATCAGCCTGACCCGCACCGAGTTCGCTCTACTGCAGACCTTCATGGAGCACCCCCGACACGTCCTCGAACGGGGCTGGCTGCTCAATGAGGTCTGGGGCTTCGACTTCCCGACCACCGCGAACTCGCTCGATGTCTACATCGGCTACCTGCGACGCAAGACCGAGCAGGAAGGCGAGCCACGGTTGATCCACACCATTCGTACCGTCGGCTACGTCCTGCGTGAAACGCCCCCGTGATCCGGCTGCGCGACCTGCTACGGCGATGGCTGACCCGTGGATCGTCGTTGCAGAAGAGCTTGGCGCGCGCCACGTCGCTGTGGGTGGCCTTGGCCGTGCTCTTCATCGGCTCGGCGGCCTACCTGTCGGCCCGCAACTCGATGTTCGAGCAGCTCGATCAGGAACTCGTCGAGGTCGCCAGCTATGCGTCCGACCCGATCAGCACCGATGTCCAAGGGCTTGGCGGATTGAATGCCTCCGCGTTGCAGGCTGCCAACGTGAGTCTGGCGTTGGTGCGATCCGATGGGCAGGTCTGGCGGGTGCAGGGCATGCGCGCCAGCATCACCCCGGGCGTCGATGAGATCGCGATCGCCCGCACCCAACAGGGCAGTTCGACCCGCTCGACCATCGGCAACGACGGCAGTCCCTACCGGGTAGTGGCAGTGCCCTTGACCGTCGAATCGGGACGCTACGCGATAGTGCTGGCCCGGCCGCTGGGCCCGACGTTGGCGACATTGAGACTGATCGGCACCCGAGTCACCATCGTCGGCCTGATCTTCATCGTGGCGGCAGCGCTGATGGGCTACTACTCGGGACGACAGCTGATGCGTCCGCTGCGCGAACTGTCGACCGCGGTGACCCGGGTCGCAGAAACCGATGAGCTGACCCCGATCGGAAACTACACCGATGACGAACTGGGCGACCTGTCCCGCAGCTTCGACACCATGATCCACACGTTGGCCAGCTCACGTGACCGCCAGAAGCGCCTGATCGCCGACGCCGGGCACGAGTTGCGTACCCCGCTGACGTCGATGCGCACCAACATCGAGTTGTTGGTGGCGGACGAGAAGTCGGGCATGTTGCCGCCCGGCGCCCGTGCCGAGATCCTGGCCGACGTGGCAGCCCAACTCGGCGAGTTCACCTCGCTGGTGGGCGACCTGATGCAACTCAGCCGGGACGACGCGGTGAGCCCGAGCCCCGAGCCGCTCGACTTCGCCGATGTGGTGGCGGCCGCCGTCGACCGGGTGAAGCGACGCGGGCCGAACTTGACCTACGACGTGGTGCTGGAGCCCATGTTTATTGTGGGCGAGCCCGACACCTTGGAGCGTGCCGTCACGAACCTGCTCGACAACGCCGTCAAGTTCTCTCCGGAGACCGGCACCGTGCACGTCCGGCTCGCCGACGGTGAGCTGACCATCTGGGACGAGGGCCCCGGCATCGTGGAAGACGACCTGCCCAAGATCTTCGACCGCTTCTACCGCTCCAACAAGGCGCGCAACACCCCCGGCACGGGGCTCGGCCTGGCGATCGTCGCGCACACCATCAACGCGCACGGCGGCACCGTCGAGGCAGCCAACCAGCCGGGCGCGGGTGCGAGGTTCGTGGTCCGACTGCCGGCGTCGGAGATCTCCTCGGACGAGGACTCGGTCCCCGTCGGGTGATCCCCCGAGCCCGGAGTTGTCCACAGGCCTGTGCACAGACTGGGGAAAACTACACATCTGTAGTTACATTGCTGTGAGCAACTCCGGACCTGACCTGATGCGTCCGGTTTGGGGTTCATGCCCGGGCATCGGGCCGTAGGGTGGGGCAAGTCGGACGAATCGGCCACAAAGGAGAGCCACAGTCATGCCCCCCTCAGCCCAAGACCTAGTGATCGCGAACTACCAGGCGCAGCACGCGGCGCTGGTCGCCGGAGACTACGACGCGCTCGGCAAGCTGCTCAGCGATGGGTTCACCCGCACCCACTTCACCGGCCGGAACATGACCAAGGCCCAGTGGCTCAAACAACTGAGCAGCGGTGACCTCACCTACCACTCATTCGAAGAGATCAGTGTCACCGTCGAGGTCGAAGGCTCCCGGGCCTCCCTGGTCTCCCGCACGATCAGCGACGCCACCTTGTACGGCGAGCGCAAGCATTGGCGGATACAGCTGAGGCAGACCTTCCTGCGGGACGCCGGGGTCTGGCACGTGACGCATTCCACCGCGACCACCTGGTAGGCCGACGCCTCAATGGGGCTTCCTAGTCGTCGGCTGCGTGCCCACGGCTCATTCGGGCCGGCGACTCCACGAAGTCACCGACGATGCCAGCCGCCGACTTGGGCCAGGCGAAGTACCGGACCGCAAGGTTGATCATCGCAGAAACCCGGTTGCGTCCACCCAGCAAAGTCATCAGGTGCACGACCACCCACAAGATCCACGCCACGAAGCCGGTCAGCTTGGGACCCTTCGGGAACTGCACCACTGCCGCATAGCGCCCGATGGTCGCCATCGTGCCCTTGTCGTGGTACGCGAACTCCTGGCGGGGTTGGCCGCCGGCGTCCGCAATGATGTTGCGGGCCGCCAGGACCCCCATCTGAATGGCCGGCTGCGCCAACTGCGGCTGCGGGTCGTCGGCGCAGAGCACTGCGTCCCCGGCCCCGTAGATGTCGTCATGGCCGACGACCCGCAGGTCTTTCCCGACCAGGATTCGACCGCCGCGCCCCTGCGGTAGACCCCAGCCGTCGACCTCCGGGTGACCTCCGACGCCGCTTGCCCAGATGACCAGGTCACAGTCGAGGCGGGAGCCATCGGCGAAATCGACGTGGTCGGCGGCCACCTCCTGCACGGCAGTGTCCATCCGGACGTCGACGCCCAGGCGCGAAAGCTCCCGGCGCGTGTAGCGCTGCAGCCGGCGATCGAACGGCCCGAGCAGCCGGTCGGTCATCTCGACCAGGACGACGTGGAAGTTGTCCACGCCGACCTCGGGATACAGCACCGGCAGCGCTTGGGTCTTCATCTCGGCCAGCGCGCCCGCGGTCTCCACACCGGTCGCCCCGCCGCCCACCACCACCGCAGTGAACCGCTTGTTCGGGTCGGCTTCGGCGGCCATCAACTCCAGACCGGAGAAGATGATGTCGCGTACCTCCAGCGCCTGGGCGCGGGTGTAGATCAGGCGGGAGTTCTCCTTGGCGCCGGGGACGCCGAAGTAGTTGGCGCCGACGCCCGGGCAGACGATCACCTTGTCGTAGGGTACCGGGGCCCCGCGGCTGACCACGACCTGCTTGTTCTCGACATCGATGCCGGTCACGGTGGCCCGCCGGAAGCTGGCCAGGTGACTGCGATCATTGGACGCCCAGCGCCGCAGCGAGTACGTCACGTCGCCGGGATTCAGTGCACCCATCGCCACTTGGTAGAGCAGTGGCTGGAACGTCGTATAGGCATGCCGGTCGATGATTGTCACCTCGTGGCCCGCTGCGATCAACTCGCTCGCAGCGTTCAAGCCCCCGAAGCCGCCTCCGACGATCACCACACGCGATTCAGTCATACCTGCCATTCTCACTCGCCGCGAAGCCGAAAGCACGCTGATCGCTCACCCCACCAGACAGCCACCGGTGGGCACCGGCTCCGACAATGCGCCGGCGGCGTCCAGCAACGGAGCTGTCGCGGCATCGGTGAGGACGTAGCCGGTCTGCGGATCAAGAGCCGACATCGCGAAAACGGTGCCTGCCACACGTCCGTCGGGGGTCAGCAGGGGCCCGCCCGAGTTGCCGGACCGCACTTGCCCACGGATCGAATAGACCTCACGGGTGATGCCTTGCTCACCGTAGATGTCGGCGCCGTTCTCGATGACGGTGCCCCGGATGCGGCCCTGGCTGAGGGTGTACGGGCCGCCCCACGGGAAGCCTGCGGCCACCACATCGGCACCGACTGGCAGGTTCTCCGGGGCCCTGGGCAGCGCTGCGGCCACCAGACCCGGCACTGCCAGGATCGCCAGGTCGAGATCGGGATCGTAGGCGACCACGGAGGTGTCTTGCCAGGGGCCGCGTCCACCAACGGAGACACCCACCCAGGTCGATCCAGCCACCACATGGGCGTTGGTCACCACCCGCTCCGGGGCCACCACCCAGCCGCTCCCGGCGGAGTCGCTGCGACAGGTGGGGGCATCGGTCCGCACCTGGACGATGCTGGACGCAGCCTGCTGTATCTCTGGGCGGCTGAGCGAATCGGTGTCAGGTTCGGGAGCCGGCAACTCCGGTTCCGCGCCGCCGAAGACCTGCGGCAATTCGCTCTGCAGGACGTCGACCGCCCGTCCGGGCAGCTCGTTGAACCGATCGGGCACCGCCATGTCCAAGGCGAGATAGACCCGTGATTGTGAGATGACACCGGCGATAGAGGCGGGCACGAATGGCCGGACCGCGGTGACCACGAACCAGACCACGAACGACATCACCAGTGCCGCCGCGATGGCCCCGAAGAAGGCGTCGGGCCCCTTGGCCCGATCCCGGCCGCGGAGCCGGTGCCCGAGGGTACCGAAGATGGCCTCACCGATCGCAATGCCACCGAGCACAACCATGATGATGGTCGTGCTGCGCAGGATGCGGCTGCTGTCAAGGATCGGGAACAAGCCGACGACCCGAGGCGCTGCCCAGAACCCGGCTGCCGCCCCGGCGACCAACCCGATCAGGCCGAGAGTGCCGACGGTGAAGCCGTTTCGGGCGCCGAAGACCGCGCGCGCAAGGATCAGCAGCCCGATGAACACGTCGAGCCACCCGGCTGCGTCCACTTCAGTGTCCTTTCGTATCGTCGGCCCACCAACAGGCGGTGCCGACGATACGAGTTTGACATGGGTCACCCAACCCGGCGCCCAGCCGGCTCGCGACTAAACTCGGCGTTGGCTAAACCGCCTCAGCGCGGTCGAGGGCGTCCAGCGCGTCACGAGACTCATCCATGATCATGGCGTACATGACATCACGGGCGTCGTCCTCGGAGACATCAATGGCCAGCGCAATCTCGGCCAGCAAGGGGGCGGAAGCCTCCTTGAGCAGGTCTTTCTCACCCAGGGAGAGCGACCCGCGCTCCCGGCGCCGGATGAGGTCGCGGACCACCGCCGCCAACTGCAACGGATCACCGGTTGCGATGCTGGCGCGATTGGCCTTGTAACGACGGGACCACTGGGGTTCCTCACTGACGGTCGGACCACTGAGCACCTCGGCAAGCCGGTCGAGCTCATGGAGACCTGCCACGTCGCGGATGCCGATCTCCTCGGCCTTGCCGACGGGCAGGCTGATTGACAATTTGCTGCTGACGACTTCGAGTTCGGCATAGTCCACCTGCTCACCGCGTATCGTCCGGGTCATGACCTTACCCACCACCGCAGGACCATGGTGAGGGTGAATGACGGTCTGACCAACATGGAGCTTCATGAATTGTCCTCGCAACAGATACTCGCCACCGGTCCCGTAAGCACACAGCTCGCCTCGACGCATCGGGCAACAACGCGCCATCAGGCGGGACCGTCCTTTGGTCCCACAGGTCAGCAGTGCTAGTTTACCAGATTAGGAGGGTTATACCCAGGCGTCGATGCATACGACCTAGTCACGACGATCTTGGCCGTCTTCTCGATGAGTGAAACGCTCGGTTCCGTGAACCCGGGCCTCAGAACCAGGCCGGATCGGCGACCTCGCCGCGTCCCAACCAGACCGCATCACCGGCGTCCAGCCGGGCTGCCACCGCTGACACCTCGACCAGGGCACCGGGACGCGCCAACTGCTGCACGACCGAGACGCTGACCAGCGGGAGCGAGTTCGGGTCGAGATAGTCGGCCGCAGACTGCGCCGCTGCCCGCAGGTCGACGCCGGCGACCACCTTGATCTCAAGGCTGACCAGGTCGGTGGCCTGCGTCCCCGCCGCCGCCAGGCAGGCCATCACGTTGACCATCACCTGCTTGGTCTGCGCCTCAATGTCGCCCTCTCCGATCACCGCACCGGACGCGTCCACAGCGTTCTGGCCGCCGACGAAGACCAGGGACGCCCCGGCGGGCACCACGGTCGCCTGTGAGTAGTAAGGAGACCGCTCGAGCTGATCAGGGTTGATACGTTCAACGGCCATCTTGGTCCTCCTTCGCGACGAACCAGGCAGCCAGTTCGTCCAACGTCCGATGCTCAAACTCGAAGCCGGAATCGAGCAGTACCTGCGGCACCTGGTCCTGGCTGTCCACCGCGCGTTCAGCGAACTCCCCGACGACCAGGCGCATCGCCCAGACCGGCACCGCGATCGGGAAGGTGGTCCTTCTCATGGCGTGGGCGAGCGCCCGGATGAGTTCGGCGTTCGTGGTAGTCACCGGGGCGGCCAGGTTGACCGGCCCGGCGATCGGGTGGTCGATCAACCAGGTGAAGGCACGCACCTCGTCGGGCAGGCTGATCCACGGCCAGATCTGGTTCCCTGACCCCAGCGGGCTCGCCACGCCCAGCTTCAACAGCGGCATCAGCGGGGCGAGCGCCCCACCGTTGGGCGTGACCACCAGACCAGTGCGGGCCAGCGCCACCCGGTTGCCGGCCTCGGACGCCTCGCTGGTCGCCTGCTCCCACTGCTGCACCACGTCGGCCAGCCAGTCGCTGCCCGGTGGGCTGGACTCGGTGAGTCGTTCCCGGCCCCGGTCGCCGTAGTACCCGACAGCCGACGCACTCACCAAAGCGACGTGCGGGCCCAACTCGGTCGCAGCCCGGGCAAGCGTGCGGGTGCAACGCACCCGACTGAGCAGGATCTGGCGCTTGCGCCACGCAGTCCAGCGATGGCTGATCGGAGCGCCGGAAAGGTTGACCAGAGTGTCCACCTCGGCGCAGGGCTCCAGGTGGACCTCGTCCTTGGCGGGGTTCCAGCCCACTTCGTCGGGTTGGACCGCCGCCCCGCGAACCAGCCGAAGGACGGTGTCCCCCCGGTCACGAAGGTGACGCACCAGGGCGGTGCCGATCAGACCGCTGGCCCCACCCACCGCAATTGTCGCCATGCAACGATCGTAAGAGCTAAGCGCCGTGTCCGCCCGGGCTTCGACAGGCCGACCGGCTCGGACTCAACCCTGGCGCTTGCGGATGGCCGCCCACTCGTCCCGCAGGCCGACCGTGCGATGGAAGTGCATCGGCTCGTCCGGGTCAGCGGCGAAGTAGCCGAGCCGCTCGAACTGGACGGCCTCGCCGGGCCGCGCGCCGCTGAGCGCCGCCTCCAGCCAGCAACCCTGTAACAGTTCGCGCGAGTTCGGATTCAGGTCGTCCAGCGGTTCGCCGGTGGTTTCACCGGGCAGCGCCGTCACGAAGAGCCGGTCGTAGAGCGCCACGCTCGCCGCCACCGCGTGTGGACGCGAAACCCAATGCATGGTGGACTTCACCTTGCGGCCATCAGGGGCGTCGCCGCCCTTGGTCTGCGGATCGTAGGTGGCCAGCACCTCGACCACCTGGCCGTCGTCGTCGGTGACCACCTCAGTGGCGGTGACGAAGTAGGCGCCACGCAGCCGCACCTCGCGTCCGATCGAGAGCCGGTAGAACTTCGGTGGCGGTGACACGGCGAAGTCGTCCTGCTCGATGTACAGCTCGCCGCTGAACGCCACCCGACGCAGGCCGTCGTCGGGATTCTCGGGGTTGTTCATCACCTCGAAGTACTCGACCTGCCCGGCCGGCCAATTGGTGATCGTCAGCCGCAGCGGTCGCAGCACCGCCATCCGGCGCTGCGCGGTCTTGTTGAGCTCGCGGCGCACATAGCTCTCCAGCTCCTCCAGCGCCTGCCGGGAGTTGGTCTTCGAAACCCCCATGTCACGGCAGAACGCGACGATCGCCGAGGCCGGGTAGCCGCGCCGACGCAGCCCACTGAGGGTGGGCATCCGCGGGTCGTCCCAGCCATCGACGATGCCGTCGTTGACCAACCTGGCCAAGCGCCGCTTGGAGGTGACGGTGTTGTTGAGTTCGAGGCGGGCGAACTCGATCTGCCGAGGCTGTTCGTAGGGCAGCGGTAGCTGCGCCAGACACCATTCGTAGAGTGGCCGGTGGCTGACGAACTCCAGGGTGCACAGCGAATGGGTGACGGCCTCGATCGCGTCTGACTGGCCGTGCGCCCAGTCGTAGGTGGGGTAGATCACCCACCGGTCCTGGGTGCGGTGGTGATGGCCGCGACGAATCCGGTAGAGCACCGGGTCACGCAGCTGCATGTTCTCGGCATTCATGTCGATCTTGGCGCGCAGCACGCGGGCGCCGTCGGTGAACTCACCGGCCTTCATCCGGCGGAAGAGGTCGAGGTTCTCGTCGGGGGTGCGGTTTCGGTAGGGCGAGTCGATACCGGGTTTGCCGTAGCCACCACGCTGCGCCGAGATGGTCTCGCCGTCCTGGTCGTCGACGTAGGCCTTGCCTTCGGTGATCAGCAGTTCAGCCCATTCATAGAGCTGGTCGAAGTAGTCGGAGGCGTACAGCACGTTCGCCGGCTCGAAGCCGAGCCAGCGTACGTCGGCGATGATCGAGTCGACGTACTCGGTTTCCTCGGTCTCGGGGTTGGTGTCGTCGAAGCGGAGGTTGCAGATACCGCCGAAGTTGTTCGCAATGTCGAAGTCGACGGTGATGGCCTTGGCGTGCCCGATGTGCAGGTAGCCGTTGGGTTCGGGTGGGAAGCGGGTCTGGACTCGCCCTGAGTAGGTACCGGCGACGTTGTCGGCACGCACGATCTCACTGATGAAATCCCCAGCGGAGGATACGGACTCACTCATGGCTGCGAAGTCTAGCGGGTGCGGCCTTCAGCCCTCGCTGCGGCGACGCCAGGGCAAACAACGCGACCGATTCGCCCGCCGGGTCGCGGACAAATCGGTCGCGTTGTTCTTCTGCGCTCAGTCGACCCGCCGATTGACCCCGGTGAGGCCGTTCAGCAGCGCGCTGACGACGCTGATGATGATCGAACCGCCGAAGGCCGCGCCCCAACCGCTCACGGTGAACGGCACGCCGAACTGGCCGAGGATCCAAGCGCTCAACATCAACATGGCTGCGTTGATGACCAGCAGGAACAGCCCGAAGGTGACCAGGATGAGGCAACCGCTCAGCGCCTTCACCACCGGCTTGACCACCGAGTTGACCAAACCGATGACCAGCGAGGCAAGCACCAGCGTGACGATCACGCCACCGGACTCATGCGTGGGGCCCAACCCGAGGCCGGGCACCAACCAAGCCGCCACCCAGACGGCCACCGAAGTGCCGGCGATTCGCAGCAGCAGGTTCATTCTTCCTGTATACCATCCGGCTGCCAGACCATCGCGGAGCGCGGGCCGTGACGGGGTAAGCCCACGTCGCGGCCGGCCAAGTGCGCGTCCACCAGCGGTCGCAGGGCGTCCAACCCTTCGAACACAACCCCCCTCAACCCGCACCTCCGGGCCGCCTCGACATTTCGCGGCCGGTCGTCAGTGAACAAGACGTCCTGGGGAGCAAGACCCAGACCGGCCACCGCGAGCCGGAAGACCGCCGCGTCCGGCTTGCCCTTGCCCACCCGCCCGGACAATGTCACCGACGGCAGCTGGCCGATCCACGGCTGGTCACGTTCCAGCATCTCGATCACGTCGACCGGCACGTCCGACAACACCCCGACCGGGCAACGGCGGGCCAGTCCGCGCACGTAGTCGACCATCTGGTCGTCCGGCCACGACCAGCCGGCTACCTCGGCGGCGATCACCGCGTCCGGGTCGGCGATGCTGCGTCCGGAGGTTGCGGCCACGGCGGCCCAGTAGGCGCGGCCCGATTGCACGCCGTGATCATAGGGCGCCCGCAGCGCCCAGAACGGCTCCCACAGGTCGGGGCCCCCGAAGCCGGCCGCCCGTTCGATCGCAGCGATCGCCTCGGGGGTCTGGACGCGCATCACCACGCCGTAAAGGTCGAACAACACTCCTCGGGTCATGCCCCTTTGATACCGCAGTCTGCGGACGCTTGCACCCGCAGCCGATCAGCTGCTCGCCCGGCAGGGTCCTGCGGACGCTCCCTGGCAGGCGTGTCCCCGCAGTCCCTGCACCGATCCGAGCGGGGCTGGCGATAGCATGGCGGCATTCACTGGAGGAGACCTGTGGGCGAAGAACTGCCAAGCCACGACGAGGTGGCCAGATACGACTCGGTGCAGCAATCTCGTCCGGCGGCCGAGACCTCGCTGGGGCGTCCGGACTGGCCGGCAAGCAAGACCGCCGGCGGTGGCGCCACTCAGCGTCCACCTGCCATGGGCGTCACCGTGGCCTTGATCGCGGTACTGATGGTCGCCTCGCTGGTGGTGTTGGTGGCGGGCCTGGCGATGGTTGATCGCGAACTGCCGCGCTACGTACCGGTGATCGCGATCACGATCGGCGGCAGCCTGCTGGCCTGGCACGTCCGCGCAGTCATCGCCGGCAGCGGTCGCCGCACCGCGATGATCAGTCCTTGGCCGTGGATCGGGCTGGTGGTGGTGGCCGCGTTCGGGGCCACCCTGGGGTTCGCGTTGTTCGACCTGCTGACCGGCGTGCGCAGTGCCGCCAGGGTCGCCCTGGTGTCGGCGGGGACGGTGGGCATGCTGGCCGGGGTGATGGCCTTCGTCCGGGACGCCGACATCCGTGAACAGGCCAGGACAGCACCGCCGGCGCAGGCACAGCCCGAACCGGAACCAGAACCGGAACCCGCCGTCTACTTCGATCCCAGCGACCAGGCCGATTCGCTGCGTCCGCGTGGCACGTGGCCGCTGCCGCGGCGTGGCACCACGGCGGACGCATCACTGTGGGAGGAGTCGGCGCCCGAGGAGCCCGAACCCCCCAGGCGCGCCCGGCGCGGCATTTGACCCCGGCCACGGCAGGTGGGCTAAGGTCATGAACCCATGCCTTCCCCCGTCCCAGCTGCCGCGTCCATGGGGGCGGTGCAACCTTGAGCCAGGCCGCCTTCGAACGGCTCTCCCCCGCCTTCCCGCAACGCGCGCCGTGGGGTACGTCGGCGCTGCTGCGGGCCTGGCAGTCCGAAGCGCTCACGCTGTACCGGGAGCGGGCGGCCCGGGACTTCCTGGCGGTGGCCACCCCAGGCGCCGGCAAGACCACCTTCGCCCTGCGGGTGGCCGCCGAATTGCTGACTGACAAGGTTGTCCGTCGGGTGATCGTGGTCGTGCCGACCGAGCACCTCAAAACCCAGTGGGCCGATGCCGCCGCCAAGGTCGGCATCCAACTCGACCCGGGAGGCACTGGCAACCGACGGGGCCGGTCCCGGGAGTTCGACGGGGTGGCGGTCACCTACGCCGGCGTAGCGGTGCGGTCGTGGCACTACCAAGCCATCACCGCCGAGGTGCCCACGCTGGTCATCTTCGACGAGATCCACCATGCCGGCGACTCGCGCAGCTGGGGTGAGGCGATCCGGGACGCCTTCCAGCTCGCCACCCGGCGGCTGGCGCTGACCGGCACGCCGTTCCGCAGCGACGACCACCCGATCCCGTTCATCAGCTACGAGCAACTGGCCGACGGTTCCATGATCAGCCGGGCCGACTACGTCTACGGCTACGCGGACGCTCTACGCGACCACGTGGTGCGTCCGGTCGTCTTCATGAACTACGGCGGCCCGATGCGCTGGCGGACCAGTTCGGGCGACGAGGTGGCGGCAGGCCTGGGCGAGTTGCTCACCAAAGACCTCACCGCGCAGGCCTGGCGCACCGCGCTCGACCCCAAGGGGGAATGGATCAGCGCTGTGCTGAGAGCCGCCGACCGTCGGCTGACCGAGGTGCGCCGGCACCTCCCGGACGCCGGTGGGCTGGTGATCGCGTCCAACCAGACGGTTGCCCGGGCCTACGCCCGGATACTGGCCGAGGTGAGCGGCGCGCGTCCGACCGTGGTGCTGTCCGATGATGCGGCTGCCAGCGGCAAGATCGAACGGTTCGCCGGCGACGATTCCCGCTGGATGGTGGCGGTCCGGATGGTCTCGGAGGGGGTCGACGTGCCGCGGCTGGCCGTTGGCGTCTTTGCTACCAGCACCTCGACGCCGCTCTTCTTCGCCCAAGCGGTCGGACGCTTCGTCCGGGCCCGGCGACGCGGCGAGTTGGCGACCGTCTTCCTGCCCACGGTGCCGATCCTGCTGGCGCACGCGGCCAGCCTGGAACGGCAACGCGACCATGTGCTTGTGCGTCCGAAGGCGGCTGAGGCAGTCGACATCTGGGCCGAGACCGACGCGTTGCTGGAGCAGGCGAACCGCACCGAGCAGGCGTCCGATGAGCTGCTCGGCCAATTCGAGGCGGTCTCGTCGGAGGCGACCTTCGACCACGTGCTGTTCGACTCGCAGGCCTACGGCATGCACGCCGCCCCCACCAGCGACGACGAGGCGGACTACCTGGGACTGCCCGGCCTGCTGGAGCCCGACCAGGTCTCACGGCTGCTGGCCGAACGGCAACGCCGACAGGTGCGCCGCCACGAGCAGACCATGCGACGCGAGAAGGTGCCACCAGCCGAGGCGCTGCACCGGACGCTGGCCGCCCAGCGCAAAGAATTGAACTCGCTGGTTGCCCAATATGCACGAGTGCAGGGGACGCCGCACAGCCACGTCCACGCCGCGCTACGACGCGACTGCGGTGGCCCGGCGCTCGCCCAATGCACCAGCGAGCAGGTCGACAAGCGAATCCGGACCATCAAGAAGTGGCTGGGCCGCTGACCCGCATGAACAGTGCCGATGATCAGGCCGGCAGCCGCATGGTGAAGGTGGCGCCGAGACCCTTGCCTGCCGATTCCGCGACCAGGCTGCCCCCATGGGCTTCGACCAGGTGCCTCGCGATCGTCAGGCCGATCCCCGAGCCCGATTCCCGACCCGTCGAGCGGCGTCCGGGCACCCGGTAGAAGCGCTCGAAGACCCGCTCCAGCTCGGGTGCCGCAAGCCCCTCACCGGTGTCGGAGACCCGGACGACGCCCTGGTGACCTTCCTGGCTACAAGTGACGGTGATCCGGCCGCCGGCGGGGGTGGCGCGGATGGCGTTGCCGACCAGGTTGGTGACCACCTGGGCGATCCGGTCGGTGTCCGCCTCAACCCGCACACCGTCGGCCGCAGTGCAGCGCAGCTCGATGCCGGCGTCATCGGTTTGTGGACGCAGCCGCTCGACCGCACCAGCAACCAACTCACCCAAGTCGATCGGTTGCCGGTCGAGGCTCACCCGGCCCTCCTCGGCGCGCGACAGCGCGCTCAGGTCGGCGGCCAGTCGGTGCAGCCGCCTGGATTCCGCGGCGACCACGGCCAGGCTCTCGGCCGACGCCGGCAGCACCCCGTCGATCATCGCCTCCACCTGCCCGTCGATGACCGTCAGCGGGGTGCGCATCTCGTGACCCACCTCGCCGAGCAGCCGGACGCGTCGCGCCTCGGTGTCTGCGAGGCGCTCGGCCATGGTGCCCACATCGTCCACCAGTTCCCTGAGCTCGACAGTGCCCGGCTGCGGCAACTCGGTTCCGTAGTCGCCCGCCGCCACCCGAGTAGCGGCCGTGCGGACCGCGGTCACCGGCTTCAGCACCCGACGAGCCGCCAAGGCTCCCAGCAATACGGCCGTCACGACCCCAACCACCACCCCCCACAGCAGTGCTGTTTGCAGCGCGGACAGCACCTCCGGCCGCAACGCGCCCAAACCGACGGCGACACCCCCACCGTGACCTGGACCGCGTCCGGTCATCTCACCCGACCCAGTGCCCATGGTGTCGAACAGGCGGGGGGCGAGCAGGAAGACCAGCACCGTGGTGGTGATCAAGGACGCAACACCCACCAGCACGTGCGAAACCACGAGTTGGACGCTGAGCCTGCCGAAGGGGCCCTTCACCGGGACGCGGTTCACCGAGGTCTCCCGGGCAGGAACTTGTAGCCGACGCCGCGCACCGTGGCGATGTACCGGGGCTCCAGCGGGTCATCGCCCAAGGCCTTCCGCATGGTGCGTATGTGCACGTCGACCACCCGCTCGTCGCCGTAGAAGTCGTATCCCCAGACCTTCTCGAGCAACTGGACGCGGGACAGCACGCGTCCCGGGCTGGCGGCCAGCGCAGCAAGTAGGTCGAAGTCGAGCGCGGAGAGCTCGACCAAGGCCCCGGCCTGCCGCACCTCGTGGGCGCCGAGGTCGATCCGCAGGTCGCCGATCACGATGACGTCGGCGTCGTCAGGTTCAGTGCTGGCGTCCATCCGGCGGAAGGCCGCCTTGATGCGCGCGACCACCTCGCGGACGCTAAACGGTTTGGTGATGTAGTCGTCGGCGCCCACCGTCAAACCGACCAGTTTGTCGGTCTCCTCGGTGCGGGCGGTCACCAGGATCACGTAGACCTGAGAGCTGCGCCGCAGTTGGGTGAGCACTTGGAGACCATCCACGTCGGGCAGCCCAATGTCGAGCAGGACCAGGTCGACGTTCCTCGCGACTGGCTCACTGAGCATCCCGAGCTGACGCAGGGCAGTCGCCCCGGAGTCGGCCTCCAGCACCTGGTAGCCCTCGGCGGCCAGGTATTCGCGCAGCAGCGCGCGGATTTGCGGTTCGTCGTCAACGACCAGAACGGTTCGACCCACAATCCCCATTGTGGTGCCCTTGGCGGGCCGACAGGGCGGCCAGGGCGATTGGCAGCGTGGCTTCACCGAAGCTTCACGATCGCCTTCGGAGGTGCTTCACATGGCGGGCATCTACTTGTTGTATCGGCTGGTACCCCAGCCCTTGGGAACACGAAGGACGACACCATGAAGACCTCCACTCGAATCTCCGCCCTTGCCGTGGCGGGCATCGCGGCGTTCAGTCTGACTGCCCTGCCGATGGCCTTCGCCGATGACGGCGAGTTGAGCGACGCCGAAATCGCCGGCCTCATCTTCAGCCGCGAGGAGGAGCGACTCGCCCGCGACCTGTACCAGGCATTCTCCGATCAGTACGACGGCGCTCGTCCGTTCTCGAAGATCGTGGCATCCGAGCAGCGGCACTTCGACGCTGTCGGGAGACTACTCACCCAATACGGCATCGACGATCCCGCGGCCGGGGCGACCGCCGGCAGCTTCTCGGACGCCACCCTGCAAGGTCTCTACGACCAGTGGTATGCCCAAGGCATGCAGTCGCTGCAGGACGCCTACCAGGTGGGTGTCGACTTGGAGACGCGCGACATCGCCGACCTTGAGCATGAACTGGCGACCACCGAGACCACCGCGGTGCGCACCGTCTTGGAGAACCTGAAGGGCGGCTCAGAGAACCACCTGGCCGCCTACGAGCGGGCCGCCACCGGCCAGCAGGGCGGCGGTCAACAGGCCGCCAACGGTCAGGGCGGCTATGGACCGGGCGCGATGGGCCGCCAAGGCGGCAACACCCAACAGCG
>ERZ1645187.1090-NODE-1090-length-25583-cov-36.309699_pt1 | contig 25583 bp, 20 predicted proteins | sample MGYA00575352_ERZ1645187 | MGnify/ENA primary metagenome ERZ1645187 (study PRJEB40837, sample SAMN11349314) | freshwater sediment metagenome | isolation source: river sediment | host: Sediment | place: India: Wazaribad , New Delhi | collected 2017-02-21 ...
GACGCCATCCCGGAGACCACCCCGGACCAGATCACGAACGGCTTGCGCCGGCCGGTCCGGTCGCTGATCGTGCCGAACGCCACGGTCGTGAGCACCAGCGCGCCGGCGTAGATCGCGGTCAGCATGAACACCCCGTCCTCGGGGTTGTCGTAGCCGACGGCGTCGGAGAGGTAGTAGAGCAGGTAGAGCGTGCCCAGCGCGTTGCCCAGGTTCACCAGGAACCGGGTGATCCAGGCCCACGCGAAGTCCGGGTGCTGGCGCGGCGAGACCCAGAACGAGCGCAGGAACGTCTTGAAGTCCCACGGCGGCGCCTCGGCGACGGCGATGTCGCGGGAGTCCAGGCAGTAGGGGATGGCGGTGACCAGCAGCCAGGCCGCCGTCACCAGGTAGCCCTGGGCGATGCTGCCGGTCGCCGCGGCGATCCCGGCTCCGGCCACCACGCCCAGCGTCTGGGCCACGGCGAGCAGACCGCCGACCAGGCCGCGCCGGGCCACCGGCACCTGGTCGGGCACGGTCGCGGTCAGGGCCGAGAGCATCGCGTTCAGCGAGGCCTGCGCCAGGCACCAGCCCAGCGCCATGACCAGCACGGAGTCGGCCTGGGAGAGCACCACCAGGGCCACCACCCCTCCGGCCGCACCGCCGGCCACCCACGGCAGCCGGCGTCCGCGACCCCAGGTGGTCCGGTCCGAGAAGGCGCCGAACAGCGGGTTGCACACCACCGAGACGAACGCCCCCAGCCCGGTGACGACGGCCAGCACGAGCTCCTTGTCGCCCGGCGCGATCGCCTCGGCCTGCTGGGCGAGCAGCACCTGGATCGGACCGAAGAACCCGGCCCACAACCCCAGGCTGGCCAGGGTCAGCCACACCACCCAGCGCGCCGGCGGGGCGACGAGGGGTTCGGCGAGCGGGTCCAGCGGGGGGTCGAGCGGGGCTTGGGCGTTCAGGCTCACCGGCCCATCGTGGCGGTCAGGGCCTCACTCTCGTGGCGAAACACGCGAGGCGAGCTCCTCGGGCATCGGCTCGTAGTGGGCGAACTCCCGCGTGAAGGTGCCGGCGCCGTGCGTGGCGGCGCGCAGGTCCACGGCGTACCGGACCAGCTCGGTCTGCGGCACCAGCGCGTGCACCAGGGTGCGGTCCGAGCCGACCTGGTCGGTGCCGAGCAGCCGACCACGACGTGACGAGAGGTCGCTCATGGTCTCGCCGACCAGGGTGTCCTGGACGAGCACTGAGACCTTGTCGTAGGGCTCGAGCACGACGACCCCGGTGGCCTGCGCGGCCTCGCGCAGCGCCAGCGCCCCGGCGGCCTGGAAGGCCATGTCGGAGCTGTCGACGCTGTGCGCCTTGCCGTCGGTCAGGGTGACCTTGAGGTCGACCATCGGGTAGCCGAGCCGCACGCCGCGCTCCATCTGCGAGCGCACGCCCTTCTCGACCGAGGGGATGTAGTTGCGCGGCACGGCGCCGCCCACGACCCGCTCGCCGAACTCGAAGCCGGTGCCGCCGGGCAGCGGCTCGACCTCGATGTCGCACACCGCGAACTGGCCGTGTCCGCCGGACTGCTTGACGTGCCGGCCGTGGCCCTTGGCCGAGCCGGCCAGGGTCTCGCGCAGCGGGACGATCAGGTCGGTGGGCACCACCTCGACGCCGTACCGGGTGCGGAGCCGGTCCATCGCCAGGTCGACGTGCGCCTCGCCCAGCACCCACAGCACCACCTGGTGGGTCTCGGCGTTGCGCTCCACGCGCAGGCTCGGGTCCTCGGCGGCCAGCCGGGTCAGCGCGCCGGAGAGCTTGTCCTCGTCCGAGCGCGTCGCGGCCTCGACCGCGATCGGCAGCTGCGGGTCGGGCATGTTCCACGGCTTCAGCACCCGCGGCCGGTCCGGGGAGCTGAGGGTGTCGCCGGTCTCGGCGCTGGTCAGCCGGCTGACCACGCCGATGTCGCCAGCGATGATCTGCTCGGTCGGCGTCAGGGTGCTGCCGAAGGCGAAGGCCAGCGAGCCGGCGCGCTCGTCGGCGTCGTGGTCCTCGTGGCCGTGGCCCTCGCCGAAGAACGAGCTGGCGTGGCCGGAGACGTGCAGCTGCTCGTCATGGCGCAGCGTGCCGGAGAAGACCCGGACCACGCTGACGCGGCCCACGTAGGGGTCGCTGGAGGTCTTGACGACCTCGGCCACCAGCAGGGCGGACGGGTCGCAGCCCAGGTCGTCGCTCGGCTTGCCCTCGCAGGTGAAGACCTCCGGCGAGGGGTGCCGGGCCGGGGCCGGGAAGCCCGCCACGACCAGGTCGAGCAGCTCGGCGGCGCCGACGCCGGTGGTCGCGCAGACCGGGATGAGCGGGTGGAAGACCCCGCGGGCCATGGCCCGGTCGACGTCGGCGACCAGGGCCTCCTCGCTGACCTCCTCACCCTCGAGGTAGGAGTCCATCAGCGCCTCGTCCTCGGCCTCCTCGATGATGGCCTCGACGAGGTTGTTGTGCGCCTCGGCGGCGTCCGGGGAGGCGGACTCGGGCGCCAGCAGGTGCTCCAGCGCGGTGACGGTGTCGCCGGATCGCACCGTCGTGAAGACCGGCATCACGCGCTCGCCGAAGGCGCTCTGCACCGCGGCGATGACGCCGTCGAGGTCGGCGCGGGCGTGGTCGAGCTTGGTGATCACGACGGCCGAGGGCATGCCCACCTCGACGCACTCGCGCCACAGCTGGCGGGTGCCGTCGTCCAGGGCGCCGTCCAGGGCGGCGTTCGCGGGCACCACGAAGAGGGCGGCCTCGGCGGCCCGCAGCCCGGCGCGCACCTCGCCGGCGAAGTCGGCGTACCCGGGGGTGTCCAGCAGGTTGACCTTGATGCCTCGGTGCAGCAGCGCGACCACCGACAAGGAGGCAGAGCGCTGGTGCGCCTTCTCGAACTCGTCGCTGTCGCTGACGGTGTTGCCATCCTCGACCCGGCCGGCACGTCCCAGGGCACCGGTGTGCACCGCGAGTGCCTCCACCAGGGAGGTCTTTCCCGACCCACTCGGCCCGACCAGCACCACGTTGCGGATGCGGTCGGGCGTTGGTACGCCGAGGTCTTGCTGGGTGGCCCCTTGGGAGGCCTTCTGTCCGTTCCTGTCAGCCATGGAACTCACCCAACTCAATGGGGGCCGACAACACAAGTCCTGACGTGCGCCTGCTGGGTCACAAGGTGGTCGGGCCGGCGGGTCACAGCCGCCGCGACGGAGCCGTTAGCCTCGGCTGTCATGAGCGCGATCGACGGTGTGTCCGAGATCTTCGACCCGGCCGACTGGGACGCGGTCCCCGGCTTCGAGGACCTCACCGACCTGACCTACCACCGGGCCAAGGCGCACGGCACGGTGCGGATCGCCTTCGACCGGCCCGACGTGCTCAACGCGTTCCGGCCGCACACCGTGGACGAGCTGCTGCGCACCCTGGAGCACGCCCGCACCTCGGCCGACGTGGGGTGCGTGCTGCTGACCGGGAACGGGCCGAGCGCGAAGAACGGCAAGTGGGCGTTCTGCACCGGCGGCGACCAGCGGATCCGCGGCCGGGCCGGCTACCAGTACGAGACCCCCGGTCACGACGACGAGGGCGCCGAACCGAACCCGATCGACAAGGCCAAGCTCGCGCGGCTGCACATCCTGGAGTGTCAGCGGCTGATCCGGTTCATGCCCAAGGTGGTGATCTGCGTCGTGCCGGGGTGGGCCGCCGGGGGCGGGCACTCGCTGCACGTGGTGAGCGACCTGACCCTGGCCAGCCGCGAGCACGCGCGGTTCAAGCAGACCGACGCCGACGTGGGCAGCTTCGACGGCGGCTACGGGTCGGCGTACCTGGCCAGGCAGGTGGGGCAGAAGTTCGCCCGCGAGATCTTCTTCCTCGGTGAGGAGTACGACGCGGAGACGATGCACCGGATGGGTGCGGTGAACCGGGTGGTGCCGCATGTCGAGCTGGAGAAGGTGGCGCTGGCGTGGGGCGCCGCGATCAACGGCAAGTCCCCGACCGCTCAGCGGATGCTCAAGTACTCCTTCAACCTGCTCGACGACGGGCTGGTCGGCCAGCAGCTCTTCGCCGGGGAGACGACCCGGTTGGCCTACATGACCGACGAGGCCCAAGAGGGCCGGGACCAGTTCTTGGAGAAGCGCGAGCCGGACTGGTCGCCGTTCCCCTGGTACTACTGATCTGGCGCGTTTGCGCAGGTCAGACCGGGGTTAGGGCTCGGAAGTCCGCTTCTGGTCCGCAGAAAGTCCGCAAGAAATCGGCTGGAGCCGTCGGCGGCCGACGCCTACCGTGGCGGTGCTGGGCCTGTCGACAGGCCCACCCTTTTAGGCAGGGCGGGGACGTCCCCCGCCACCCTTCGGACCCGCAAGATCTGAGTTTTCAGACCTTCTCTACGTCATCGACCGGCCACGGCACGGCGTGTGCGCCATCTCGGCCCTCGAGTGCCGCCCAGACGATCTTGAAGGAGTGGCCCTCTTCGACACCGCTGGTTGCAGTGGCATCGAGGGTGCGGCCCAGCGCGTCGTGAACGCGAAGGTGATCGCCAGGGCGAATCGAGTTCATCATGGCTGTGTTCATACGCCCATCGTCGTTGTGTAAATCGCGGCTGTACAGGGTCTTACCCGAGTATCTGCGAGAAATGTCAGTTGGCAAGGTTGCGGTTACACAAAACTTGCCATACGGTTTACACAACCGAGGAGGCATCGATGAGTGAGACCGTCGACGAGAGCAAGGGCGTGGCCAAGCCGCCGTACATCTCGTTCAAGACCCTGCTGAACCTGTGGGACCGACTGGCGACAGACGGTTTCCCGGCGCGCATCGACAAGAGCTTCCTTGAGAGCACCGCCGGTGGCTACGCGACGGTCGTCATCGCGAGCTTGCGCTGGCTCGGCTACCTCCACGAGGACGGCCGCCCGACGGACTCGCTCAAGGAGATCGTGACCGCGCCTGAAGGGCGGCGCCGCACGCTCTTGGCTGACGCTCTTCGGGATCGCTACCCGGGCCTGGAGACGGCCGCGGAGGCGAACCAGACCCAGTCGCAGTTCCTTGAGTACTTCACTGACACCTGGGGATTGGCTGGCGACACCCGGCGCAAGGCGGTTGCGTTCTACCTCGGTGCGGCCAAGTGGGCCGGGGTCTCGACGGGACCGTTGTGGAAGACGCCTGCGAGTGGCTCCGGATCTCGGCGCTCGTCGAACGGCAGGTCGACGAAGGCTGAGCCGCCGGCTCCGGAGCCGCCGGCCGCGCCCCAGCAGGTGAGCGATCCGCTGGTTGAGGGCTTGAGCACAGCCTTGCGAGGGGTACTTGAGCGCCTGCCCAAGTTCGGGGAGACCTGGACGAGCCGCGAGCGCGACATGTTCAAGCGCAGCTTCGACAACGTCCTGGAGTGGGACTACCCGGTGTCCGATGGCACGAGCGACGGGCCGAGCCATGAGCAGTGACGGGGCGGCCAGCTCGCTGCCGCGGGCGCGCGTCTACATCGATGGCTTCAACCTCTATTACGGGGCGCTTAAGGGCACCTCCAACAAGTGGCTCGATCTCGAAGCGTGGTGCGCGCGCCTGCTGCCTGGCTACTCGGTCGAGCAGATCCTGTACTGCACGGCCAGGGTTCGCGGCATGCCGAACAACCCTGGGACCGATACCCGCCAGCAGGCGTATCTGCGGGCGTTGGCGACGTTGCCCAAGGTGGTTGTGCTGGAGGGCATGTTCAAGGTGAACAACACGCGTGCACCGCGGCGTCCTGAGTCCCACTGCAAGTGCTGCCAGCAGGTCCCTCCGGCGTGCACCTGCTGCGCGGCCGCGACGGTGCCGATCATCAAGACGGAAGAGAAGGGCTCCGACGTGAACCTTGCGGTCGCGGTCGTGCGCGACGGCTTCCAGGACCTCTACGACGCCGCGGTGATCATCAGTGAGGACAGCGATCTTCAGGGTGCGGTCGACATCGTGCGGGGAGAGCTGGGCAAGCAGGTCATCATCGTGACGCCGCGCAACCGCAAGCATCCGCCTTTGGTTGGCGACACGCGCCGGCGGGTTCGTCCTGCGGCGCTTGCCGCCTGCCAGTTCCCCCAGTCGATGACTGACGCGAACGGAACGATCAGCCGTCCCAGTTCTTGGTAGTTAGCCGAAAAACAAAGAACCGGACCCGTAGGTCCGGTTCTGGTTCCTGGCCGCCGAAACGAGCCAGGCAGGTGACTGAATACTGACACGAAGATGTGCCGCACACAAGTCAACGCGCAACCGGCGCCGCTAGCGCGTCCCGCATCAGGCTACTGGCCGCCGCGCGAGTCCTATCTTCAGCCGTCGGCCACAGATGGCTGTAGGTGTTCAGCGTTGTGGTCGCCGACGAGTGCCCGAGCGCCCGCTGCACAGTCACGACGTCGCACCCGGCGGCGATGAGACCGGACGCGTAGAAGTGCCGCAGGTCGTGCAGCCGCACGTGCGGCAACCTGGCCGAGGCCCGTGTCGCCCGCCACCGCCAGTCGATGTCGTTGTCGTACATCGGCCCGTCGCCGACGGTGAACAGCCATGCGTCCGACGGGCGTTCCTCGGGCAAGAACCTCTCGATATGCAGGCGGAGCATCTGCACCAGCTCGTCGGGCAGATGCACCACTCGCTCGGAGCCGTACTTCGGAAGCCGAGCGACGAAGGTCGAGCCGTCTCGTTGCAACTGCCGTGACACCGTGAGCCGGCGGAGGGCGAAGTCAATGTCGCCGACCTGGACTCCGGCCGCCTCGCCCTTCCGCAGGCCCGCGAACGCGCAGAGAGCGACGTAGGCCCGGAAGCCGTGCCGCGTCGAGACCCGGTTGCTGTCAGAGTGAGCAAGCAGCCGCCCGACTTGCTCGACAGTCGGGATGCGCATCGCCGCTTCGACCTTCCGCCGTCGTGGCAGCGCGACGCCGGCCGTGGGGTCGGCGGCGATCACCCGGTCGCCGACAGCGGCACGGAAGACGGAGCGGACGATGACGAAGCGCGTCTTGATCGTCGTGGGCGCCCACTTCGACGACATCGTCTTCACCCATGTCTCGATGTGGGACCGCCGGATCGCCCTCATCGGCAGGTCGCCGAACCCGACCGATCCGACCGCCAGGTCGGCATTGGCCCGCGTCGAGGGGACCCACAGCTGTCGTGGCGCCCAGTCGTCGTAGAACTGTTGGAAGGTCACCCGGCCGGCGCTCGGGTTGACGTAGGTGCCGGTGTGCAGAGTCGACGCGACTTCGTCGAGCCAAGCGACGGCGTCGACCTTGCGCGCGAAGTGGCGCGCCCGCTCGCGGCCAGTGTCGTCGCGGTAGCGTGCACGCCAACGACCGTCAGGACGCTTTGCAATGCTCCCGGCCACGTCAACCCTCCTTCCGAGATCGAGCTCAGCCTCAGCACGCCGAGCGGCACGAGGCTCCGCTCAGTCGCCGTCCTGTGGACGACGGGTCTGTTCTGAGAGCCAGAGCATGAGATCGGCTCGCCAGTAGCGGACGTGCCGGCCGATCTTGAAGCTGCGCGGTCCGCAGCCGAGGTGGCGCCAGTAGCGCAACGTGCCCTCGGGGACGCGGAGGAAGCGGCAAGCTTCCTGGAGGGTGAGTATCTCGTCGCCGGGGTTCTTGATCGCGCGGCGGTTCTCGTCGGGGTCGATCGGTGATGCGGTCATGGCGCTGCTCCTCGCCGGTTGTCGTTGCGGACGGTTTGCCCGTGCCGACCAGCGTGGGCGGTCAGGTATCCACGATTTCGGGATACCTGGAGGGGGATACCTGCCCGCGGACGGTGTTTTCGCAGGTCAGCAGGTATCCCTAAGTTGTTGGCGCACCCGCGATCAGAGCCCGATCCCAGGAGCGTGGTCGTAGCTAGGAGCGGTGGCCGGTGGAGGGGAAACGCTGGCCGTACGGCGAGTCGGGGCGGGTCCGTATCGGTCGATCGCGTAGATCGCCTGGCCCCGGGCATGCGCAGGACCGAGGTCCGCGCGGTCACGGCTGAACACGTCGATCCACTGCCTCCGGGCGTCGTCGACGGACTCGGCCACGAGGTGAGCGACGTTGCTCAGTCGACCTCTGGTCATAGCGACGTACGCCGCCGCGGCGCCGGTCGTCTCCCCGATGGCGACGTGGGCGCTGTCGACAGTCTCGCCCTGTGCACCGTAGATGGTGGTGGCGTAGGCCAACTCGACGTGCTCATTGACGTAGCCCGCGGGCAAGTTCCGATCGCGCCGTTGCGCCGGGGAGTGGACGACGAGGCTTCCGTCATCACCGAGCCCAACGACGGTCCAGGCCTGACGGTTGGTCACCCCGAGCTCGGGGTTGTTGCGGCGCGTGGCGACTCGATCGCCGAGCCCGATCTGCTCACCGCGGCCGGTGATGAGCTCGGTCGAGTCAGTGCCCCGGCGTTCCCTGATGGCGGAGTTGAGAGCGGCAACCTGCTCACGGGTGTCGGCGACGACCAGCGCACCGCCCGCGCCGGCGATGGAGAGTGCCGCGGTGCGTTCCGCATCCGAGGCGTGTACGACGACCTGCCCGCGCTCGACCAGCCGGTCGAACAAGTCCTCGGCATCACGACCTTCACGCATCCGCAAACTAAGGGACGCGTACTCCGGGTCGGCGAACCGATGCACCTCGCTGAGGGTGACCACCGCGGTCGGCTGCGCCCACGCGACAGCGTGATCCAGCACGCCGCCCCGACCGACGGCAGGCAGTTGGTGACGATCGCCCACGAAGGCGATCCGAGCGCCGGCCTCATCCGCGAGCGTGAGCAGCGCGAGCGCGGTGTCTTGGTCGACCATCCCGGCCTCGTCAACCAGCAGGAGGTCGCCCCGACGCAGCCGCGCCGCCGGCAGGGGTTCCGAGGCCTGACGAGACCAACGACCATCGGCATCCCAGCGCCAGCCATGCTGATGGATCAACCACGCGGCAGAACGACCTTCGGCGCCGGTCTCGCGTGCGGTCACCTCGGCTGCCTTCAACGTCGGCGTCACCACCAGCAGCCGACGACCGCGCATCGCCAAGTGTGAACGCACGGCGTCGAGTGCCGTCGTCTTCCCGGCGCCAGCGGCGCCCTCGATGACGACCAGCGGACTGCGGCCGGCGAGCGCAGCGACGACCCGCGCCTGCCCCAGCGACAGCCGCTCCAGCGTGGCGCGATGTAGGCGCACAGGCTCGGCTGGCACCGATCGGCCCAGGAGCCGTTGCAGGATCTCGGTCTCCACGGCGAGCACGGATCGGGACGTCAGCGCCCTGACGTGTTCGGGGACGTCGGGGCGCTGCAGCAGCGGCGTGCAACGCGCCGCGGCCCTCGACGCCAAGTCCTCCGCAAGCTCGATCCGGACGCCGGCCTCCGCCACGAACCCCACCTGTGCGAGCAGGATCTCGACCTGACCGCGGATGTCCGCGCCATTCCAGGACGACCGCTTCGCCCCAAGGCGCGACAGGAGGAGGTCGACGGCCGAGTCACGATCGAGGTCGCCGACTCGCGGAGACGTCAGCGACACAGGGCCGCTCGGATCCGCGAACCCGAGCCTGCGCAACTCGTCGTTCCACCGCGCGACAATGTCGGCGTCGCGTCTCGGGATCACCTTGTTGGGTCGGCCCTCGGCCCACGCCCTGCGGTCCCATGCCTCGCGCTGCCGTGGTCCTGGCTCCTCGCCTGGATGCTCTGTCCGCCATGCCACTTCGTAGCGGTCGACGTTGCGTCGGATCTGCGCGGCCCTGGTGCTGAAGACACCGACGAAAGGCGCCAGCTCGTTGAGCTCGCCGTCGTCCGAATCCATCGTGAAGCCCGCCCGAGCAAGCGCAGTTCGGAACTCGGGGTCAGTCGCGACCGCGGCATGCCCGATGCCGTTGATGGCCTCGATCATGTCCCGCACGCCGACCGAGTGCAGGCCGCGCCAGGCGCCTTGGGCGAACACCCGCGCGTTGATCTGGAGGTGCAGGTGGCGATGGGGATCTCCTGCCCGTGACGTGTGATGGCGGATAACCGCAGCCTCGATCTGCTCGACCGGCACCTGCACCTGTCGACCACGCGGACCGACGCGGGTCGTGGCGTGCTCGGCGACGTAGCTGATGAGCTGCCGAGAGGCCCTCTCCTGAGCGGCGTCCAGCGCTGCGGAGACAGCCGGGTCGAGAGCGGCGGCGAGCGACCAGGTCTTGGGCCCGTTCACGGTGATCTCGACGAATCGCAGCCCGTCCGGCCCCTTCCGCAGGCGGCCCTTCGGCTGGCCGGTCTCGACGACCAGCCCGGCAACCCAGCTCTCGTAGGCGTCACCGTCCATGCTCTGCTTCCCCTCCACAGCGACCTCCCCATCTGGCCGGGCGTCGGCGACGAAGCGCATCGCGATTCCGTCGCCGTCGACGAGGTAGTAGTCGTCGTAGCGCGCGCAATCCTTCTCGACGTAGTTGCGCGCGGGATTCGCACCGCCGCGGTAGAACTTCACCCCGCCATGCATCCGGACCACCGCCTCCACGACGTCCGTCGATAACCAACGGACCCCTAGAAGTGCCGCGTGGGCCGCCCGATCCCGGGCGACCCATCTATGTCCTTCGTAGCATGCGTGCCGCTCAGTAGGTAGGGGTGAGAGCCACGAAGCAGAGGGTGGTCTTGACGGGATTCTGGCAACTGATGAGAGCCAGTGGTGTTCAACGAGTGAGGGACTGAGGACGGGTATGCGGCAGGACCCGAGGAAGGCCCAGAGGGCAGGTATGGCGTATGTCGTCCACAGCGTTCCTCGCCTTAGCCCGGATCCACCGATGATCGACGGCCGTCGAGTGGTGTGAGCGTGCCGTAACGGACGGATGCCCTTGCGGGCTTGAAGAATGGGACTTCTCTACGGTTCCACTCGACGAAGCACGAAGGGCATCCGACAGATGCAACTTTCTCACACCCCTGGAGCGACGTCGGCGGTGTTCGATGACCCGAATCTGGTGTCGTCGGCGGGACTGGTTCCGGTGGTGGCGCTGGCGGAGTCGGCCGGGCTCGCAGCGTTGGCACAAGACCGTCTGTCGGTGCCGAGCGACAAGGGCGCGAACGCGGGGTTGAAGGTGACCTCACTGGTCGCCGGGATGGTGGCCGGCGCCGACAGCATCGACGACATGGCGCTGCTGCGGCACGGCGGGATGAGCCGGGTCTTCGCACACGCCTATGCGCCCTCGACCTTGGGGTCGTTCCTGCGGGCGTTCACCTTCGGCCACGTCCGCCAGCTCGACGCGGTGGCCTCCCGGTTCCTGACCGCACTCGCGGACCAGACACCGCTCCTGGGTCGGCCGTCAGCTGAGTCCGAGCATGTTCTGGTCGATGTCGACGACACCGTCATCGAGGTCCACGGCTATGCCAAGCAAGGTGCCGGCTTCGGCTACTCCGGGGTCCGAGGGCTCAACGCTCTCCTGGCGACAGTGACCACCCCCGCCGCCGCGCCGGTGGTGGTCGCGCAACGGCTGCGGAAGGGGTCGTGCGGCTCTCCGCGGGGCGCCGCACGGTTGGTCGCCGACGCGCTGAAGACCACCGCCACGCTGACGGACGCAACGCCGCTGGTCCGCGCCGATTCGGCGTTCTACGGGCGTGGCCTGGTCGGCGCCGCAGTTCGCGCCGGAGCAGACGTCTCGGTCACCGTCCGGATGGACAAGGCCGTCAAGGCTGCGATCGCCACGATCGACGACGACGCATGGACCACCATCGAGTACACCGACGCCATCTTCGACGAAGCCACCGGATCCTGGGTCTCCCGCGCCGAGGTCGCCGAGACGCCGTTCACCGCATTCTCCGCCCAGAAGAAGGCCGACCGGGTCTCGGGCCGGCTGGTAGTCCGCCGCATCCCCGACCTCAACCCGAGGTCCTCGGATGGGCAGGAGACGCTGTTCGACACCTGGCGGTTCCATGCCTTCTTCACCACCACCGACCCCACCGTGCTGGACACCGTCGCAGCCGACAAGACTCATCGTGGGCACGCGGTCATCGAACAGGTCCACGCCGACCTGAAGAACTCCGCGTTGGCGCACCTACCGTCGGGCAAGTTCGCGGCGAACGCCGCCTGGTTGGTCCTCGCGGTGATCGCGTTCAACCTCACCCGCGCCGCAGCGACGGTCACCGGCCCGCGGCTGGCTCGAGCGACCACAGCCACCGTCCGCCGCAAGCTCATCACCGTCCCGGCACGCCTGGCGTCCTCAGCCCGGCGAATCACGCTGCACCTCCCGCGCGCCTGGCCATGGGAAGCCGACTGGCTCCGACTCTTCGGCCATGGCTGCGGTCCGCCCACCGCGGCGCCCACCTGACCAACCCCCGAGCGATCGGCCCGCCCGAACCCTGAGTGGAACGTCCTGACAGCGAGGTCAGGCCCCCACCCCTGCGGTCATGCCGCCAGCGACAACCTCAGCCAGTCAGGACCCGTTCCCGCTGCCGGTCGGTGGATCCGGGCTTAGCTCGCGGGCCACGCTGGCGCCGCCTCACCCTCGTCGGATGACGCCCGACCTCGACCGTCTTCTCGCACTCGGCGAAGCCCGCTCCTGTCTCGCCGCGCTCGCAGACACAGTTGACGACGATGTCGCGGCAAGTCACTTCGAGCGCCTGCTGATAGCCCTCGATGTACTCCAGCCCGATGGCCCAGCCTCGTGGCCCATCGACGGGGAGCCTACGGTGTTACTCGCTCGGCTGGCCCAGGCCGCGGACCGACTAGTGGAGCTCGGCGCTGACCCCGCGCCTCTCGACCTGATCGTCAGTGTCGCCCACATGCCGCTCAGGCCGATCTGACCCATTCGTCGGACGTCCACGGCAAGATTGCCGAGTGGAGACTTGGCGGCGGCCGAGGAGCGGGCTGGCACGCAGCTGACGCTGCTAGAAGATTGGGAAGATTGGACACGTGAAGCTCAACCTGAAGGCCGTCGAGGAGCGGGTGAAGCCCCTCGCGGGCCGTGACTCCTACGGTCGCGAGTTCATCTTCGAGCTGTTGCTGGCCTACGGGCGATCCCAGGCGAACGTCACTCGGCTCCGCAATGGGTCGCTGAACGTAGCCGACGACCCGATGACCGAGGTCGCGCAGAAGGGTGTCGTCTACTTCAAGGAGACAGCCGACGACCCGCTCGCCGTGATCGAGGAGCTCAAGACATCGCCGACGGTGGTGCGCTACCGACCTCGCTTTGTCATCGTCACGAACTACGAGGAACTGCTCGCCGCCGACACGAAGACCGAGCAGAACATCGTCATCCCAATCCGTGACGTCGACCAGCACTTCACCTTCTTCCTGCCGTGGGCTGGCATGGAGAAGGCCCAGTACGTCGCCGAGGCCCTCGCCGACGTCAAGGCAGCCGAGAAGATGGGCAAGCTCTTCGACGAGCTCCTCGCGGCCAACCCGTCCATCCTTGACGACCCGTTCGGACGCCACTCACTTAACGTCTTCTTCACCCGGCTGCTCTTCTGCTTCTTCGCCGAGGACACCGCCATCTTCGGCGAGAACCAATTCACCAACGCCGTCGGTAGCCACACACAGCCCGATGGCTCCGACATGGCCGACTTCCTCAACGAACTGTTCGTCGCACTCGATACGCCGCATGCCGGCGACAAGCCCGCCCATCTGCGCGACTTCCCTTACGTCAACGGCCGCCTGTTCACGGTTGCCGCGGAACACAAGGTGCCCGCGTTCACCAAGAAGGCACGCGAGCTGCTCATCGAACTGGGCACGCTGGTCTGGCGAGAGATCAACCCCGACATCTTCGGGTCGATGTTCCAGGCCATCGTCACGCCAGGCAAACGCTCGGACCTAGGGCAGCACTACACGTCCGTCCCGAACATCCTCAAGACGATCGAGCCGCTCTTCCTCGACGGGCTCAAGGACGAGTTCGACGCCGCCTACAACTCGCCGCGGAAGCTGGAGGCACTCCTCGAGCGCATCGGTCAGATCAAAGTGTTCGACCCCGCCTGTGGATCCGGGAACTTCCTGATCATCGCCTACAAGGAACTTCGCCGCCTCGAGCACGCGATCTTGGAGCGGCTAGCCGAGATCGACGTCAAGCACCAGGTCCTGTATGCCGAGTCCAAGATCAACATCGAACACTTCTACGGTATCGAGATCGACGACTTCGCTGTCGAGGTCGCGATCCTCTCCCTCTGGATCGCCAAGCACCAGATGAACGCCGAGTTCAAGGACAAGTTCGGCCTGTCGATCCCGCTGATTCCGCTCAAGGAGACCGGGCAGATCCGGGAGGGGAACGCAACGCGGATCAGTTGGGAATCGGTATGCCCGAATGGAGGCGACGAGGAGATCTACCTAATCGGCAATCCGCCTTACAAGGGTGCGAAGACGCAGACTAAGGAGATGAAGGCGGATTTCCCGCATGTCTTCGCTGGTCGGCCGTACTCAAAGAACCTCGACTACATTGCCTTGTGGTTTACCAAGGGAGCGGACTACATCGCAGGGACTAACGCCGAGCTTGCCTTTGTCACCACCAACTCGGTTGCCCAAGGGGAGCACGTCGGGCTGATGTTCCCGCGACTGTTCGACATGGGACTCGAGATCGGATACGCATACACGTCTTTCAAGTGGGAGAACAACGCTAAGCGGAATGCTGGTGTGACGGTCGCTGTGATCAGTCTTCGCAACGTGCGGCCGGCACCGAAGTGCATCTACGCCGATGGCCTCAGGCTCCAAGTCGCGAATATCAATGGCTACCTCGCCGACGGGTCGAACGTGTTCGTCGGTCGTAGAAAGTCTCCCTTGGGTGCGCGGCGTCCCGCGATGGTCTTCGGCTCGATGCCGAGGGCAAAGGGTCTGGTCGTGACGCCGGACGAACGCCTCCGGATGATTGCGAACGACCCGCGGTCCGAAAAATTCATCAAGTCGTACATCGGAACATCGGAACACGTCGACGGAGTGGACCGCTACTGCCTGTGGATTGAGGATCGGGATGCAGCCGAGGCGCGAACGGTGCCAGATATCGCACATCGGCTCGAACGAGTGAGAGCGGAGCGCGCCGACAGTGACGCAGGAAGCACCGCAGCTTTTGCTGAACGCCCGCACCGCTTTGTCCAGATTAGCTATCGGCCGACTGAGTCCATCATCGTGCCGAGCGTGTCGTCCGAGCGAAGGGACTACATCCCGTTCGGCTACCTCGGACCGGAGACGGTCGTCTCTAACCTGGCGTTCGCTGTCTACGACGCGGAGCCGTGGACCTTCGCGCTACTCACGTCACGAATGCACATGACTTGGACTCGAGCGGTGGGCGGACAGCACGAGACGAGGCTGCGGTACTCGAACACGATCGTTTACAACAACTTCCCCGTCCCGCCGTTGAGCGACCGGACCAAGGATGCGCTCGATGCGGCGGCCTTACGTGTTCTGGACGTTCGGGAATACCACTGCGAGCGCACACTGGCGGAGCTCTACGACCCCGACCTGATGCCGCCCGACCTTCGGGCGGCTCATGCGGAGGTGGATGCGCTCGTCGACTCGATCTACTCCAAGAAGCCTTACGAAACCGATGAGCAGAGGTTGTCGGACCTCTTCGCTATGTATGAGGCCATGACCGCTGCTGAGGCATCCAAGGGGGCCGCGAAATGAAGCACCAGCCCAACATTGTGGATGTGACCTACGCGCAAACTGGCGCGTCGGTGCACACCGATGCAATGGGAATGCGCGAGATGCAGCGGCGTGTATTTGCACAGCGGGATGCGCAGTACTTGCTCCTCAAAGCCCCGCCAGCGTCGGGCAAGTCGCGCGCGCTGATGTTCGTGGCTCTGGACAAGCTGTACAACCAAGGGCGCAAGAAGGTCATCGTCGCCGTGCCGGAGCGTTCGATCGGTGCATCCTTCGCCTCGACCCAGCTCACTAGCCACGGCTTCTTCGCAGACTGGGAGATCAAGGACGAACACAACCTGTGCACGCCTGGGTCGTCGGCGGGCAAGGTCGACGCGTTCATCAACTTTCTCGACGGCCCGGATGCCACCCTGGTGTGCACACACGCCACTCTGCGGTTCGCGTTCGAGAAGTTGGCTCCGGAGATGTTCAACGGGACCGTCCTGGCGATCGATGAGTTCCATCATGTCTCTGCTGACGTCGAGAACAGTCGGCTGGGAGCCCTGCTCCGAGACGTGATGACTGGATCTGACGTCCACATCGTCGCAATGACCGGCTCGTACTTCCGCGGCGATTCCGTGCCAGTTCTGTCAGCTGAGGACGAGGCGAAGTTCACGCCAGTCACCTTTAACTACTACGACCAGCTCAACGGCTACGAGCACCTCAAGTCGCTCGGAATCGGGCACCACTTCTACCAAGGTCGTTACACAGACGCGATCGGTGAAGTATTCGACCTGGACAAGAAGACGATCCTCCACATCCCCAACGTGAACTCGGGTGAGTCGACGAAGGACAAGATCGAGGAGGTCGGCTACATCATCGACTCGATCGGGCACGTCGAGTCCACGGAGCCCGACACTGGGATCATCAACATCCGGCGGAGCGACACGGGTGAGATCGTCCGCGTCGCTGACCTGGTCGATGACACCGACCCGAAGAAGCGAGCCGACACGCTGCACTATCTCTCCACCTTCGCTTCCAAGAACCGCGACGGCGTCGATGTGATCCTCGCTCTCGGTATGGCCAAAGAAGGCTTCGACTGGCCGTTCGCAGAGCACGCGTTGACCGTTGGGTACCGGGCGTCGCTGACGGAAGTCATCCAGATCATCGGACGCGTCACTCGAGACAGCCCCGGCAAGTCCCACGCTCAGTTCACCAACCTGATCGCCGAGCCTGATGCCTCCCAGGGAGAGGTGAAGGTATCGGTCAACAACATGCTCAAGGCCATCACCGCCTCGCTGCTGATGGAGCAGGTGCTGGCGCAGAACTTCACCTTCAAAACGAAGCGGTCCGACGACGGGGGTGCACCCGAGCCAGGCTGCATCCGGATCAAGGGGTTCAAGGAGCCGTCCACCGAGCGGGTCAAACAGATCGTCGCCACGGATCTCAACGACCTGAAGGCGAACATCCTCCAGGACGAGACCTTCGCCCGTGCGGCCGCCGGTGCCGTCGATCCTGAGACGACGAACAAGATCCTGATCCCCAAGATCATCCGTGAGCGCTACCCCGACCTCGACGAGTCGCAGGTCGAGGAGCTGCGCCAGCAGGTCGTAGTCGACTCGGTGATCAAGAACGGTGAAGTCCGCGAGGTCGGCGACAAGCGGTTCATCAAGATGGCGGAAAAGTTCGTCAACATCGACGACATCAACATCAACCTCATCGACTCCGTCAACCCGTTCCAGAGGGCCTTCGAAGTCATGTCCAAGTCCGTCACGCCATCGGTGCTTCGGATCATCTCCGACGCGATCACGGCGACAAGGGTGGACTTCACCGATGAGGAAGCGTTCGCGCTGTTCCCGAAGATCCAGGCCTGGGCCAAGGTCAACGGAAGGAAGCCGAACGTTCGGGCGGATGATGCAACGGAGAAGCGCTACGCCGAGGCCCTGCTCTACTTGCAGAAGCGCAAGCAGCAGCACCTTGCTGAGCAGCGCGCAAGCCAATCGGAGGGCGAAGCGTGAGCGAGCCCGACGACACCCCCCGGGTCGAGCCCTTCTTCTCGACCGACATCGCGCTCCTCATCGACGCCGACGTCGACGGCCTTCTCGACGCCCCGGAGAAGCCAAAGAAGGTCACGTCGAGCGATCGACTGGAACGTGCGTTCCTGGAGATCGTGGAGTTCAGGCGCGCGCACGGACGCGTCCCCTCATCGGCGACCCGCGAGATCGCCGAACGTAAGCTCGGGGCCCGACTCGAGGGGATTCTCGCCAGTGAGGAGAAGCTCACCGCGCTTCGACACCTCGATGAGTTCGGTCTCCTGGAAGTCCCCGAGGCCCCAACGTCGATCGATGACCTTCTGGAGGGCGACGAGTTCGATCTGCTCGCAGACGATTCGGGGCTGCTGGATGTCAGTGACCTTCCGGTCCGACAGCCACCCGCTGCGGTCGACTCCGTCGCGAAGCGACAAAAGTGCCTCGACTTCGACCAGTTCGAGCATCTCTTCAAGGCAAAGCACCAGGAGCTTGCCGACGGAGCCGCGCAGATTGCGCCCTTCAGAGGCTTGCGCACCATCACCGCCGGCCGATTCTTCGTCCTCAACGGTGTGATGCTGTTCGTTGCCGCCGTCGGCGAGACTCGAGAAATGGTCGTGGGCGGCAAGCCTGAGCAGAAGCAGCGGCTGCGAGTCATCTTCGAGAACGGCACCGAGTCATCGATGTATCGGCAATCCCTCTCGATCCGGCTGTTCGAGCAGAAGGGCCAGGCGGTGGTCGGCGCCGACATCAGCGATGAGGACGTGCTGGATGGCGAAGATGTCGCCAGCGGCTACATCTACGTCCTCCGCTCGCTGAGCAATGACCCGCAGATCGCCGGGATCAGAGATCTTCACAAGATTGGTTTCTCGCGTGGCCCGGTCTCCAAGCGAATCAAGAATGCTGCCAAGTCGCCGACGTACCTCATGGCTCCGGTGGATCTTGTTGCGAGCTATCAGACCTTCAACCTCAACGTCGTGAAGTTCGAGAACCTCCTGCATCGCGTTTTCGCCGATGTCCGCTTGGACATCACCCAGATCGACCGGAAGGGCCGTGACTACGACCCATCGGAGTGGTTCATTGTGCCGCGCAGTGTCGTAGACCAGGCGGTCGAGCTCATCGTCTCCGGCGAGATAGTCGACTACGTCTATGACAAGGATTCGCAGGCGCTTCGGAAGCGATCGTGACTGACCAATACGACGGGACGCCGGACTCGGAGCAGGAGCCTGCTGCCGCGAACGACCTCATCCGCGCTGCGTCGGCTTGGGCGCAAGACGCCTTGTCCGCGATCCACGACGAGGCTGATCATCGGGCCGCCGTTGCTGGGCCGATGGCGGTCGAGCTGCTCGGCAAGGCTGTGCTCTGGCGCACGAATCCACTTCTGGTGGTAGCGCCCGAGTTGTTGAAGGACTCGGCCTCCGTGGTCAAGATTGCTGGTGACCCCGATCTCCGTGGACAGCGGATGAAGACGATCTACCTCGCCGAGGTGCTGAAGCGGATCGCGATCCTGCTCGGAGGGCTTCCGCTCGACCAGAAGAAGCAGGACCGCCTCTGCGACACACGGAACGGGGGCGCCCACGCCGGCCTGCCGGGCCCATCGCGCCAGGCACTGGAAGACAGCCTCAGCGTCCTGGACGCCCTGCTTGCTTATCTCGGCATGGACCCCGACGAGTTCTATGGGGATCTCGCCAGCACAGCCGCAGGGCTACGTGCCGAGTACCGCGACGCGATTGACGCACACGTGCAGTTGGAGAGCGTGATGGGCGCCTGGGTCGCGCTGCAGAAGCTGAGGAAGTCGCTCGGCGATGCGGAATTCGAGGACCTCTGCAGACGCCGGTACGAGGCGACGGACGAGGACCTAGCCCCTGAGAACTTCGGTGCGGGATTCTTCCGCACCCCCTACGCGTGTCCAGCCTGCTCCGAGGAAGGCAGGCTGTTCGGATCGGTCGAGGTCGACGACCGAGTTGAGTATGACCATGAGAAGGTCGGGCCGGGCGACTACGAGGCTGTCCCGTACGTCAGCTTGGTGCCCAGCCTCATCCCCGAGGTGTTCGCCTGCAACGTGTGCAAGCTGGTCCTTCGTTCTGCGGCTGAGCTCGCCGCTGCCGATCTTCCGGACACTCGCTTCGAGGTGTCCGAAGGTGCGCTCGGCCCCGACTTTGACGCTGCCGAGGCCGCCGCATCGGAATCGGGATGGCGAGATTGAGTCCGCACAAAGTCCGCAAGAAGTTCGGTTCCGCTCGGACCTGACCAACACTGTCGTCGCCGACCGCTCGAAGGTACCTGCAGGTCAACGACACTTTCCGGCGACTTCCAACGTCAGCAGGGGCCACCCCAAGCCCAGCCGAATGCTTCCCCTGGTACTACTGATCTGGGCCTAAAAGCCTAGGTCAGAGGCCTAGCGGGGCTTCGTGCGTGGCAGATCCGTGGCAAGAATCGCGAGTGAGTTGCGGCGGCCGGTGATTCGCGACCGCGGTTCTTGCCAAGTTCAGGAAGCATGAGCCCGTGACTTCCAGCGAGCGGGACGCGCGGGCGATCTTCGAGGCGAAGGTCCAGAGTCTTGTGGGTCGGCGGATCCTGGCCGTCGACTACTGGGACATCCACAACTTCGGCCCCGAGCCCGCTCGCTGGGACTACGGCGACTGGCACCATGCCGTCACGGGCGTTCAACTCTCGACGGATGCCGGCCTAGTCACCGTGACGTGGACCAACACGTTCCATCCGTACGGCGTCGAGGTATTCGACGACCCGATCGAACGCCATCTAGTCCTTGGCGAGTCCGGACCCGAGCGAATCGGCCCGGACGGCGACTCGCGTTGGGCGAGCTTCTTGGACGGCCCCGTGCTGAAGGCGATGACTTGGTGGGATCGCCTTGAGCTTGGCCCGGCCACGTTGTTGTCGACGGGGGAGGTCGTCGAGCCGGCTCGTGCGGTAGACGTGCCGACTGCGATTCGCCTGGACTTCGATGCCGATCCTGTCTGGTTCGTGGCTGCCATTCCCCAGGCGCCTTCCATGGAGGACGTGTTCATCCCCGGCGACGAGATCATGGTGGTCTTCGCGCCAGAGAAGATCAGGGAAATGGGCTACGACGATCCGGGGTTCACCGCATGACGAGTGACGCGGCACGACAACTCGACCGGTTTCTGAGCCTGTGGTTCGGCGCTCGGGCCAATCAGTCGGACGACCCGGCGGCGGCCGTGCGGCCCCTTCTCAGGTTCAACCGCCCGGTCGCCAAGACGTTCGATGCAGACGTTGAGGTCTTGGTTGTCGAACAGCAGGGCGTTTGGCTCTGGGGACGAACCGTGGATGGGCGCTAGAGCGGGAGAACGAGCCCGGTGTGCCGTGGCGCCGGCTCGATGAAGACGAGTACGAGTGTTGGCTACATCACGCCGCCTTTGAAGAGGCCACGAATCTTGCCGCGAGTCGAAGTGCGCAGACGTTCGACGGGCCGACCGTTTCGCGCATCAAGAGCGCACTGACGCCGCTGCCCTGCGGTGCGTGGACATGGCCGGGGACCACGCAATCCGTGCATTCGCGGGGTGCCTCCGTAGTCATGATCTGTGAGGACGGAGACGGTTTCTGGGTGGTCGCCTCGGCGCCTAGCGAGGATGACCTCGACTGGCTTGACGATCTCGACCTGAGTTGGGACGAGTCGGATAGTCGACTCGGGTCTGAGGGTTGAGGACGCAGCCGACCTGCTGTCAGGCGAGCCCGAGCACGTCGGAACACCGCCACGCGCCCGGCGTGACCTATGTCGATCCCGGAGACCCACTGCTCATAGGTGTCGCCTGTCATCGAGCCCGCCCGCTCGACGCCGTGGCTGTTGCGGTCAGGCGCTCGGCGACGACGGTGCCCTCGCCGAGGTAGTAATCGTGGCCCGGGAGCGATCGCGCTCGACGTGGGCGCGGGCAGCCTTCGCCGCGCCGCGGTAGAACTTCACCCCGCCGTGCACCTGAATCACCCCGATTGAGCGTCCGTCGACTACCGTCGAGAACCACATATCCGCAGGTCAGGACCCCTTTTTGGTCCTGATTCCTACGATCCTTCGTAGCATGCGTGCCGACCAAAATGGGGGTGATGATGGGGCAGATGCGAGGTGAGTGTGACGAGATTCTGGAGGCCGTGAAGGGTCAATGGTTGCCAATGACGAAGCGGGATCGGGGGATGGATACGGACGAGAGCACCCGAGGGAGCCGGACGTCGATTAGGCCCGCGACCGAGGTGTGGAGCCGATAACCTCGTCGGCGTGGACGAATCGATCAACGCGGCTGACGTGTGGCGCGAGATCGACTACGACGTCGCCTGGGCGCCCTTCGATCAGCGGTTCGCCTTCAGTGCGAACTTCCATGAACGAGAGCACCCGGCGATCAGGCTTTCGAACGATTGTCTCGTCCTCGACCTCGGCGACGTCTTTGCGAACGACGGGCCCAAGTTCGCGGCAGCTGAAACGGCGATCAACGCGTCCGGCCTTCGCGCGTTCCTCTGGCTCGCTGGGGATGAAAAGCTGACCGCCCTGGACTGGCAACACCCCGCCTACCGCTACTCGCCGGCGCTGCAATCGTTGACCGATGCGACTGCGGCGATTCCGGTCTTCCCCAACGGTGACTACTTCGCACACATGACCCAGGACCTTCGGTGGGGCACCTTTGGGCATCCGTGGCAGCAGACGCTCACCATCTGGGGTGTCGACCTGATTGAAACCCTCGGTGCCGAGCTGCTTACCTGGCTGCCTCGTCATCCCCAGAGCCGCGCATGACGTTCGATCTCGCAAAGGTCCCGGGCGGCGACGTTGCTGCATGGGGAGCCGAGTGCCGCGACAAGGCACTCAGCGGCGTTCGGGACGGCGACTGGCGGTCGATCGACGACTGGACGAAGAGCTGGATCGGGTGGGGTGGCGGCGCATGGCTCCCCGACACCTGGATCCTGTACGCCGTCTCGGCGCTCGTTCAGGGCAAGCCCCGCAGTGCCATCCATTCGCTTGACCTTGGCCTGAAGACCTGGCTTGCGGGCACGGTTGATCGAACGGCGCTGACGTGGTGTCGGGGCATCATCGTGCTGGACCGGCTCGGCGATCCAAAGACTGCACTTCTCGATCTTGAGGACTCTGCGGGCGACGTCCCGGCCTGGGTCGAACCGCTCGCCGGGCGTCGACTCGAGCACTGCAGGGACGAGGCCGCGGCCAGCCGTAAGCGAGTCGCGTCGGTGGGGCCGCGGCCCGCGTACGAAGGTTCGGCGAACTTCGTGCACGTCGTTGCGCCGCCGGTCGGCGAGCGGGTCGATGGTGAGCCGCCGGAGGTCTGGCCTGCCGTCGAGGCTTTCTTTCGGGGAGCACCCGTTTGAGTACTGGCGATCTTCGGCTGGATGGCGAGTCGACCGTCGACCGCTCGACTTGTCCCGACTGCGGAGCGGACTACTTGCTGGTCAAGAGCTTCGTGCTCGACGACTCGGGTCCTTACGCCATTGCTTTCAGTGCCCTGCACTGGCACGGCGAGGCCAAAGCCTGGATTGATGTGATCTTCGGGGCCTTCGAAGGAGACGCCGCCGATGATGACCGGACCACGTTCGGGTGCCGAGTCGGACGAGTGGAGGGAAGCGACGAACCCGCGGCAACGGCTGTCCAAGCCGCTGTGCCCTACTCGAACGGGCCGGTGTTCGGTCAGAAGCTGAGCCGCGACGAGGCACTCGCTCACTCCAGTGTCGCGGACTTCTGGCGGGTGGTCGACTTCCTCTTCGAGCACGAGCCCGCTGTCGCTCATCACATCTACGGAGATCGCGCCGAGGGCCGCCAGAAGTGGTGGAGGCGCCGAAGCGGCCGAAGCTGCCGCCGTTCATCGAGCTAACACTGGTGAAGGGCGATGTCGTGACGACGCAATACGAAGGTCTCGAGTCGCAACGCGTTGCCGACGCGATCCTCGAGTGCCGCAGGCGCATCGAGCGGAGCCGCCTGATGGAGGCTGCCGAGGAAGCGCGAAGGGAAGGCCTGATGACCACCAGAGAGTGGCGACAGGTCAGAAAGGAACTTCGATCGTGAGCTACTCCGATGTGCCGACCAGCGTCCGGTCGTTGGAGCAGCGCATCCGCAACCTCGAGGGCACAGAGGAACTCGCCATTCGGCGACGCGTCGGCATGGCGCTCGTCGTGGTCGGCCAGATGCTCCCCGAGGGAGCCATCAAGGGCGGCAGCGCGATGGCGCTTCGCTACGGTCGCGGCACGCGGTTCACCCAGGATCTCGATGCTGCTCGCGTGCAGCGGTGCGAGGTTGTGATTACCGCCGCTGAGGCGGACTGGACGAGCGGGACCTGTACGTCTCGTTCCAACCTCCCATGTCGTGATGGTCATCAGTTGCGGACTCTTCTCGACGTTCCAACATCGGTTGGGACGAGGTCAACAAATTCCAACTCAGCGCCTCTCAGGCTTGGAACGTGCCGGAGTAGTTCCAACTCCGCTTGCGCCCACGGACCGAACTTCCAAGTATAATGGAGTTTCACTTGGTATTGTGGAAGACATGGACCCCGCACGCTTCGTATCGGCCGAGTTCGGGGAGCCCGCTCGAGAGCCGGGCAACAAGTGGGCGTTCTGGTACTTCAAGCCGGCTCCCATTCCTCGGGATCTGGTGCTGACCAGTCCTACGATCAAGGCCCTGTCCTCTGCTGACGCGGCACTTGGACGGCTGCAGGGCGTGAGCGCCCTGATCAAGGATCCTGAATTGCTCATCGGGCCCTACCTCATGCAGGAGGCGGTCGCCAGTTCGAGAATCGAGGGCACCCAGACCTCGGTCTCCGAGGTGCTCCGGGCCGAAGCGAGCGGGCTCCCGCCGCAGTCCGAGGATGTGGCCGAGGTTGAGCGATACCTTGAGGCAACGCGTCAGGGCTACGACCTGGTGCGCGAGCTTCCGCTAGCGCAGAGGCTGATCCTGCAACTACACGCGACACTGCTCGCCGGCGTCCGGGGCCAAGAGAAGCTGCCGGGGCAGTTTCGGAGAACGCCGGTATGGGTGGGCTCTCCCACGGACAGCCCCGACACAGCGGTCTATGTGCCGCCGCTTCCGGAGGTCTTGCCGGAGGCGATCGCGGACTGGGAGGCATTCGTCAACACGCCGGATCAGTCGCCGGCGCTGGTGCGCTGCGGACTCATGCACTACCAGTTCGAGACCATCCACCCTTTTCTAGACGGCAACGGGCGTATCGGGCGGCTCCTCATCAATCTCATGCTGATGGAGGAGGGTCGGCTAACTACCCCGCTGCTGTACATGTCCGGATATCTCGAGAGGCACCGCTCGCAGTACTACGAAAGCCTGCAGCGCGTCCGCGAGAAGGGCGAGATCCAGGAGTGGCTCCAGTTCTTCCTGACTGCCGTTCAGCGCTCAGCCGAGGATGCCGTGATCCGCTCGGAGAAGCTGGTGATCCTCCGCGAGCGGTACATCGCCGAAGCTGCCACCACCCGGTCCAACCTGTCCGCACTGGTTGGACTGGTCTTCGCCAATCCGTTCCTCACCGTCGCCCGCGTTGAGAAGACCGTAGGGCTCACGAACCAAGGTGCCCGCAATCTCATCCGGGATGCAGAGCGGCGCGGATGGCTGGAAGAGATCGGCACCAGTGGACGGGGCGGTCGTGTGTACTGGGTCGCCCGAGACCTCATGGACATCATCGACGCGCCGGTATCGTACGAGTAGTGCCCCGCGGCCGCGGGGGCGTGGCGAGAACGTGGTAGGACGACCAGGCGGTTGCGTCCGTCGCCCGGCGGCGCCGCCGCCAATAGGCTCGTGCCGTGACGCCGTACGGGAGACGAACCCGCAAACTCCCCGCGCCTCCGCACGTGGTGTGGGGGGACCTGGTGAACCCGGCCACGAGCGGCAGCCGGGTGTGGCTCGACCTGCTGGACGACGAGGTCCCGCCGCGGGTGGTCGAGTCGGAGGTTCCGAATCGGGTGGTCTGGTCGTCGCTCTGGCCGAGTCGTCCAGGAGACCAAGTGCTCCTCGAGTTGGCTCCCGCGGGCAGCGACACGGCCTTGACGTTCACCTTGCTGGCCGACGGCGAGCTGCCAGATGAGAGCAAGACGGGGCACATCCGGAGGCGGGTGAACCATCTGCTCTTTGCGGACCTCCGGTTCTC
>ERZ1645187.1091-NODE-1091-length-25574-cov-9.467730_pt1 | contig 25574 bp, 19 predicted proteins | sample MGYA00575352_ERZ1645187 | MGnify/ENA primary metagenome ERZ1645187 (study PRJEB40837, sample SAMN11349314) | freshwater sediment metagenome | isolation source: river sediment | host: Sediment | place: India: Wazaribad , New Delhi | collected 2017-02-21 ...
GCAAACCAGAAAACAAGGATGAACAAGATGAGCCCCCAATGGGTCAGGTAAGAAGTCAGTGGTGTCCGATCTCCGGACCATAGCCCGATCTGGCTGAAACCAGGGTAAAAATTCTGGTTAAAAGGCAGATAGAGCAGGCTGCTCAGCAAGGCCAGCAGCAACAGGCTGCCAATCGGAAGTGCAGCTTTCTGTAGCCAGGGCCACAGTTTAATTCTGGGAATCTGTACAGCTGGCCAGTAAGTCCAGCCCACATAAGCCAGGGCGCACAAATTCAGAACCAAAAAAGTGTAGTAATCCCAGGTATTGGTTGGTTTAAGTGCGCCAATGATGAGGGCTCCAAAGAACAGCCCAAGAGCAGCTGCCGGCAGGTCAAATTTCGTAGGTTTACCCCAACGGCCTTTGGCGCGAATGACGCTCAAGCCCCATAGGGCCGCCAGTACGACAAAAGGCATGGCAATCAGGTGGGCATGCAAATCTGCATAAAGATACGTAAAGAACGGAAACTCGGTGATTGGGTCCCCAGGAATGGTTCGGCTGGGGTTCCAGTACCACGACCCCTGAGGTACTGGCAGCGGAACCTTGCGGATGACTTGAATCAAGCCGCTAAAGATCCAGCCAATTTCTTTGAATAGACCCACTCCGCTGGCTGCCTGACCGGCTGCGCCGAGGGCTTTAAGTCCGTCAACCAGCACCTTAACTGTGCCAAGATTACCCAAAAAAGCGAGCAGCGCCGCGGTGAAGATGCCCGCCCAAAATTCTGGCCCAAACAGATGCTGCCTGGCACTTTCACTGCCCGTTGGCTTTTGAATTCCCCGGTACAAATTCCATCCAAAGCTGTATGCTGCCATGATCAACATGCTGTACCACAGCGGCAGGATGATGTTATAAGCCACAGCTGGGACGACGCCCAGCAGCTTGATAATCAGCCCCATCATCAGTTGACCGAAGTAATAATAGTTGATGAATCCGCCCGCAAACCAGGGGTCATATGCCGGCAGCGTGCTGCTTTTAATCACCGCGTTTAGGTACGAAAAATCCATTGGTTTTTCGCCGCCCCGCCAGGGATGCCAAAGATCCGGGTTTTGATGGCGGATCCACAGGAACATGGCAAAGGCCAGAATCCCCACGACTTCGGCCAGCAGGTATTTCTTCCAGTTTTCTCTTAGGGCTTTAGCCAGCTCAGCCCGGGTGAACCAGCCTACCACCAGGCCAGTGAGTGCGATGGCTGCGCTCAGGGCCGCCAGAAATGTGCGGCTCAAGCTGACGCCGGCACTGCCCAGCCAAAGGCTCGCCACTGCCATTAGTAAAAATCCAATCAGGCGTGAGACCGGGTACCCCTGATCATCCAGACCCGGGAAGACCATTCGAACCAGCGGGAAAACCGCCAGCCCCATCAGCAAGCCAAACAAATAGAAAACAAGCACTGCTGCAGCCTGGTGCTGATTCACCCAAGACTGCCGATCAAAAATCTCTGCCCAGGTGCCCCCTGCGCGTTGCCTGGCGAGCTCATCCGCGCTAAGCATCAGCTGATTTGCGGCGCTGCCTTTCCCAACTTTATAATCATCTGCCTGCCTGGCAGTCAGGTTGACCACACTGGTCAAGTCGATTGCCCCCAAAATGCTCTGTACGGTATCGATATCAAAATCTGCTGTCTTTCGGAAAATCAGCGTTTTAGGATGATCATAGACCGAAAACGCCTCTTCGGCGAACTGGTCATTAAACTGAAGGCTGCCCAGGTTTGGAAATGAAGTGCCTGCGTAAACCAACTCAAACCCCAGGCTACCCTGATACATGCCGGGAAGGGCAACATTGTAGCAGCTCACCACATCCAACGCTTCCGGGCATCCCATCAGACTGCGATAATATTCCGTGGTTAGCGGGTAGCGTTCCGGCACGCGCGGGATGGTACCCCATTGGCGGTTGGAACTGATGAAAAGATAGTCCGCCTGGCTGAGGATCTCTTCGAAACGGCTCAGTTTGCTCTGGTCGTCTTGCCAATAGAGTTCCAGGTTTAAATCACCACGGAAAATCCCCCCCGAATCGCTATAGGGCACATAGCCATCCTTTGCGACCGGAAGTGCGTCATCCCACGAGGTTTCCAAAGCGGGAGCGACCGAACTGATGGCAATCTGTCCTTCGCCGGCTGTCATTTCCAGGTTGACATAAACATTTCCACGTTCTTCGATCAGCAACGGTTGCGCCAGCGGGATGGTGTAAGCTGTTCCCCTTCCATCGCCAGCCTCAAGAAACGTCGATGAAATTTGTCCGCTGACAGCCGATTGGGCGTCTTGTCCGACTTGCAGCAGCGTAATTTTGAGCGTTTTTTCGCCCGGTTCTCGCGCCTGGTCCAGCACATATGGCAGGTTGACGGCCGTAATTGCACCGGGCGTGAGCACACTAACTTCCATGCTGTAGCTGTGGTCGGGCTGGATGGTTTCAACGATCTTGGGCAGGTAAATCAGTGAGGTTTCGCCCGCCGAATTTTCAAGACGAACGGTCGGGACCCCGCTCAGGTACATTTGTGCACTCGGCGAATTGTGGTTGACCTGAACGACATAGTGGCTGCCGGCGTTAACGGCCACCGGAGGGTCAAAGTAAAAGGTCAGCGCATTCGAGGTTGAAACCCCCAAAACTGGCTGTGGCAGCTGAGCCAAAGCCGGCAGAGATACAATCTGAATCGGCGAATCCGGAGCGCGCACGCTGGCAGTGAAAAGGGTATCAGCTGCGGTTTGGGTCAGGTCAGTGACCGATGGAATGGTGAACTCCTTGAGGAGTCCATCTTCATCCGCTTGAAATGAAAAATGTGCTGTTTTTCCAGCGTCTAAAAAGTCGTTGGCGCGGTAGGGCAGTTGTTGGAAGGTACCGCCTTCAGAGGTGGTCATGACCAGGTTTAGCGGCCCGGGAATATTCTCATAGATCCATTCGGTGGCAGCAATGCGGGAATGTGGCCGGGTGTAAATGCGCGTAAACGCAAAAGACCAGGCCGCGGCCCCACCCAGGCTGACGATAAGCAAAACCACACCCAAGCCTCGCAGCCACTTTACCGGCACTATTTTTTTAAATAAGCGGCCTGGCTGCACACGTCGGATAAGGCTGATGATGCCCCAGGCGGTAATCAACGCCAAGAGCGGGTAGATCAGTAGTTGATAACGCATCGACTTGACCCACGAAAGCGATTGCCAAAGGAAGTAGAAGGCCGTCCAACCCCAGAGAGGCAAGTGCCAGTGTTCGCGGGCCTTAATTGCCCGGCACCCCATTGCAAGAAAAGCAAAAACTGCGGTCAGCCCGAAAGGCAGACCCAGCCCCCACAACAAAAGATTTTCCAGAGAAAAAGACCATGGGCGGCGCGCCCACTGCAAAGCCGGCGGGAAGTCAACCTCCCCGGCGCTTTGCGCTCTCAGGCTCTGCATTCCAGAAAGCCATTCTGGATTAAAGCCGATGTTAAAGAACCCCGGGCCTTTGAATGCATATGGCTGCCCCAAACGGAAGGTTACAAGGCTGACCAAAGCCGCTGTCAGGACCAGCTTCCAGGTGATTGAAAACTGACGGGGGCGTTGTTCCGGTGGGGTGTGAAAATAGCGCACCGCTTCCACGGCCGGCAGAAGCAAAGCCAGGGCCGCTGCGTTAATTTTTGAAGCAGTTGCCGCTCCCAGCGCCAGGCCAAAAAATAAATATGGCCAGATTTCGGCTGCTTTGCTCCGCCAGGGTGAGCCGGCTTCAAACGCCACCAGCTGCGTTTTCCTTAGGCTGATCAGTACCACAGCCAATACCGTGGCCATCCCAAACAAGTTGGTGAACGTATCCACCGTCATGAAATGAGCCTGCTGAATGGGCAGCACTGCAAAAGCATAAAAGGCAGCCGCCAACAGGCCGACCCACTTGTCGTAGAGCTTGAGGCCAATCAGAAAAACGAGCAGAATCGTTCCCAGCTCAGCCAGGGCGGAGAGCAGACGCCCCAAATAAGTGATCGCGTCATAACCCGTCTGTCCGGTCCACTCCCCCACATAGCGAATGATAAATATCGGCAGGGTTCCGTAAACAAAAAAATCGTAGCCGCGGTTTCCCGGGTTGAGGCTTGAAATATCGCTGTTAAAGTATTCTGCTGGCGACTTGACCGGTTCAATACTGCTCAATACCATGGATAAAAAGCGCTCATCCGGATGGAGATGGCGCCCCTCATCCCAATCGCTGCCAACAAGCCGAAAGGAAGCCCCAAACACCAATACAAGGCATAACAAGCCGAAAACCAGCAAGTTTTGCCAGCCTGCCCGGGCAGCTGGTTTCTTTTGGGAATGCAAATCATCGCTCTGCATAGACTAACCGTCAGTTATTATATACAAGATGAAGTTTTTATTCGGGCGGATGCTCTGGTAGGTGGTTTGGACCCCGTCTGGGTAAGCCAGCTGCAGCCGACCCAGGCTTGCGCTGTCATCCGGATGAAGGATATAAAGCTGTGGCCCGGGCACAGCCGCAATTCCGATTTCTTCGCTCGGAAGCGAGATATTTTCGTTTGGAATGCCGGCTTCAATAGCCACGACCCGCGCGTCCGCCCAGTAAGGGTAGCCAATCAGATAGGTGCGCGCCTCTGGCCCGTAACCCCGCCTGAAATTTCGAATGACTGTGCCCATTTCTGAGGTGTTCCACGCTGAAGCAGCATAATTGTCTGGATAAAGATTGAAGAGCATTTGACGGTTTTGAGCGACAATTACCAACAAGATCAAGACTGAAGCGGCAATGCCTGCCGTTCGCCGTGCTGAAGGTAGGAATGCCATAATAATGCGGATGAGTGAAACGGCGCCAAAACCGGCAATCAAAAATACAGGCAATGCGGCCCCCAGCGAACGGCTTAATAAGGGCACTTCCGCCGGAAAAGCCAGCGCCAGAGCCGAGGGGACCGAAAAGAGCGGATAAGCCAGCAGCAGCGCCAGACCTTGCCAATCTTTTCGACTCAGCCAGCGTGCCAGGAGCAAATTGAACCCAAATACAAACAAAACTGCGCTCATCCAATCCAGCGCGGCGCGGGATGGAATGGCCTCCACCCAGCTGCTCTGACTTGCCAGATGGGTTACCCCAAGCGAGCGGATCCAGTTGCGTAAAAAGAGCAGCAGCGGCTGCCCCGCCAGGGGCACTTCCATAGCGCTTACTCGTGACAGAAAAGGCGCCAGGTACCCCGGTAGGTTTAAGCCAGCCGCCCGCAGCAATGGGATGGCTGTGACGACACCCAGCAGCCCGCTCTCAAAAAAAGTCCTCAGCGCCTGGCTCACCCTTTCGGTGTTTTTTTGTTTAAATGCCCAGGCAATCCAAGTTACAAGGTTGAACAATGGCAGGATCCAGAACAGCTTGTTGGTCATCAATCCCAGGCCTGCCAGCGCACCGGCGGCATAGAGCTCTGCCGGCCGGCCTCTCCGCAGCCCGCTGATCTGATAGTAAACCGCAGGGCTAAGCACGGGTAAAACCAGCCCATAGCCCAGCAGTGCGCGCGATTGAACGATCGGCCAAAATGCCACGCCTATTAATCCGGCCGCGGCCAACCCCTCCCAACGGCCAAAAAGCAGTTCTCCCAGTTTGAAGGCATAAAAAATAGAGACTAACGCAGCCAGTGCAAAAACAAACTTCAGCGAGCTAAAACTGGGGGTCTGGAATAAAATTTTGCTCCACAACGCAGCCCAATAGTAGCTGACCGGTTCCGAAACGACATTGCGCGGGAAAAGGATCGGAAAGTTGCCATTTAATATTTCGCTGACGGAGTAGTATTGTTCAGCCTGACTGCTGATCATCTCCGGTGGCACGGTTTTCAAGTTCGCAAACTGGAAAAACAGCATGATAATAATCAGCGCCAGTGCAGCAGCCGCAAATTTGCGATCCACCTGCAGGGGCTTTTTCAAGCTGGGCCTCCGCGGGCTGAGCGCCGTGGTCTTGCTCCCGCGCAGTGCTCCAAAGCCCAACAGCAGGCAGACGATGCTGCCTACCCAAGCCAGGGTGCCGGCAGCATCCCATTCGCTGCCATCAATCAGAATGTAAGCCAAAATTGCGAGAAATATTCCCGCAGCCAGCCAAATCCAGCGCATTGGAGCAACTGGCCAGGTTGGCGCGGGTTCGGCCGGCTGCTGAACGCTGCTGCCATGCCTGTAGGCTGAGAGAATAGCTGCCGTGGAAAGTGCGAAAAAAACAATCGCTGCCCAGCCAGCCAGACTGCCACCCGCACCAATTAGTGCCTGCCCGATCAGAATGAGCAGCAAACCCAACAGCAGCAGTGCCGGGCGGGCCGGCTTCCCTCCGGTGGCATCTCCCATCATCGGGCCGGCTTGACCGGCGGAGTCTTCAGCGGCCAGCTGGCCCCCGGCTTCAGAGCCGCCACCCTGCAGTGCCGCTTTGACATACTCTAAAACGGTCTGACCCTTGCGGGGGTCAGGGGCTGGTGGCTGACCGCTGGCATCTGAGAATGGTTCAGTCATTGCGTGGCTGTGTCAGATTTCGGCTGGCGTACAGATACCCCAGCTCCCGGTGGGCAAAGTTGCCATGTAGGCGTACTTGAAAGCCGTTCGCTTCAAATAAGCGCACCAAACTGGCATGGCTGCGTTCTTTATCCAAATCATGATATTCCATGACTACCCGATCGATCGCGCGCAGCGTTTCAGAGGGGGCACTGAGCAGGATCGGGTACTCAGCGCCTTCGCAGTCCAATTTCAACAGGTCCAGGTGTCCGCCGGCATATTCATTAATCAACCCCTCCAAAGTAATCGTGGGCATGCCCTGACTGGCACCATTACCATCCGGCGCCATGCTGCGGGCCTGCAGCGGCTCACCGGTTGAGAAGTCCAGCATGATATTGCCGGCCTCGCTCCACACTCCCAGCGAGAACACTTGCGCATTCCGGACGTTATTCACCCGCAGGTTCTGGCGCAATATATCCAGCGAGCCCGGGTTGGGTTCGAAGGCTAAAACCCGGCCTTCCACAGCGGCCAGGCTCGCGGGGATGGTAAACTCGCCGATGGCGGCTCCGACGTCGGCAATAATCCAGTTCGAACCGATTTCGCTGCCGTAACGCTGGTAAAACCGGTCGATCAGCGCTTCTTTCACCGACCACACGTCCATCTTGCCCCGCACTGCCATCTGAATGCCTGATTTGCGCAGCTGCAGCCATTTGAGTTCGGGTGTGGGTTTACCCAAAAAAATGCGAAAAAGGACTTTCCAATTGCGGACGCCAAATAACAATTCAAGCACAGACCAGGCGTAATAAACCCAACGCGTAAGTATTTTCAAGAGTCTCTCCTGGCAATATAGAGCGTACAGGTGCCCTCGCTGGTCAGCGGGTCATTCAGCAACGCCCGAATTTTCCGGAACGGAATGAAGGGGTTTCGGCGGGAAGGAAACAAGACCCACTTGCCCAAGGTTTTCTTCCACAGCAGGTTGGGCAATCCGGCCGCATGCCCCCGTTCCAGCATCTGCATGGCCCATACTGGAAAGTAATGTTGGTATTCAACTTGAGAAAATCCAGCCACTTGCAGCCGCTTCAGCCAGACCTCGGGCGGGTCAAGGTTGACATGCCGGGCAATGCGGTTAAAGAAATGTTCGTAACGGTTGGCCAGCCCGCTCAGACCAAGGGCATTGAAAAATTTCATCCCCCATAAGTCCGTACGGAAACGCTGGTTGGGAACCGTAAAAACAAAAATACCACCCGGCGCCAACACCCGTCCGACCTCCTGCAAGACCTCCTGAACGCCAGGAATGTGCTCCAAAACCGAGTTGCTCAGTGCAGCGGGCAGGCTGCCATCCGCCAGGGGGATAAACTTGCCGTCTGCTTGCGTGAGCAGTCCGTAGTCACCCAGTCTGCTGGCTTCTTCCAGCGGGGCCAGCCAGGGGTCAATTCCCAAACAAAGTTTATCGCGCAGCGCTGCATGGTAGAAATGACCATCGCCAGCACCAACGTCCAAAAACGGCTCGGGGAGGTCAATCCGGGCAATTAAGCTATGTTCCACCGCCCGCAGCATGCCGCGAAAATATGGCAGGCTGAAAAGGTGGGCTTCACAAATTCGGTCTAATTCTTCCGGCTGAAGGGTATCATTCATGAATAAGCTGCTCGAATAGATTTTCATATTTCCGTGCCACAGCGCCGGTCTGGAACTGAGCCAAATAATCATCCACCCGGTCACTTGCTGGCTTATTTTCCAACAGAGCACATACCGCCTCTGCCAGGGCGCGTGGATCGCGTGCCGGGATGATTTTACCAAACCCGGTTTGCAGCACCGGTTGGCGTACACCCGGCAGATCAGTGGCGACGATCGGCGTGCCCTGCAGCATGGCCTCAATTTGCACAATTCCAAAAGACTCGGTGGCATTCAGGCTTGAAAAAACAAGCACGTCGCTGGCTGCCAGAAATGCGTGGAAGGCATCATCCGGCAGGAAGCCCAGCTGGCGCCAATGCGCGCCAAAGGGGGCGGCCAATGCCTCAATTTTGCGCTGATATTCTTCCTCGCCAATCACGCTTTGCCATCCTCCGCCATGAACCACCACGGTTTCTGGGAATTTTTTTAAGATCTGCGGCAGCGCAGCAAAAAGGTACTCATAACCCTTCTCGGCGGCAGCCCGGCCAGCCAGACCCAATATTTTGATGTTGTCAGTCAGGCCGAACTTTTCTTTAAACGCTTGGACTTCTGCCGTGCTGAGCGCTTTGGCAGAAACGGGCGTCGGCACTTCGTGCACCTTGGCCAACCAGTGCCTCAGCTGTGGCGAACTCTCGGCGTAGTCGCGGGTGTTCTGGACGATCATCCCAGCTTGCTTCAGGACTGGCCGCTGCAGCTGGGTTGTGCCCCATCCTGCCAGGTGGTCGAACCAGCCACCTTTCATCACCAGATCACAGTGATAAGTAACCAGCAGCGGTTTACCCGCCCGGCGGCAAAGCCGGCTGAGCTGGATAGCTTCAAATTGTGGCAGGTGCGGGTTGACCACATCGGCCCAGCCCACCAGCTGCGCTGCCTGGCGCTGAAATTCGGGCATCAGTACACCCTTTGACAGCCGCCGTGCAACCGGTACGCGGGTGATCTGCAGCGCACCCAGTTCCTCATGGGCAGGCAGGTCGGGCTGGTATTGCGAGGTGAGCACACGCACCTGGTGGCCCAGGTTTGCAAGGCCTTCAGCCAGGCGGAATGCATAAACCGAAAGCCCGGAACGATAGGGCTCAAAATAGGTAGAACTGATCAGGATTTTCACTGTGAACCACCTGGTTTTGGCGCCCGATTCCACACCTTGCTTAGAAATTGCCCCGGGTTCTTGTTTAAGGCCACCAGTCCGACCGTGCCGAACAGGCTAGGGATAATAAATTGGAAGGCATGCAATGCCAAGCCCAGTGCCAACGCGGGCCCGTTGGCGACCCCCAACAAGGCATATGCCCCAACCACCGCAGCTTCAAAAACACCCATACCAGCCGGCGCGGAGGGAAGCGCATTGATAAACGCTCCAGCTGAAACCACCAACATCGGCCAAAACCACGAGCTGCTGCTTAGCACATCCTGCTGTAAGACACCCAGCTGGACCATCGAGAAGCCCCAGCTGAAGATCAATAAAAGCGCTGCCGGGATCCAGCGCGCTGGTTGGGTGAAAAAGTGAAAACCGGTCAGGGTCTCATCCAAAAAGTGAAGCACACGCGTCTGCCAAAACGGTTTGGCGGGCAGCTTTCTCTCGAGAAAATCGATCACCTGCTGCTGGTGACGGGCGGCCAAACCAGCGAGTAGCATCACCAAACACATCAGGAGCACGCCAGCCAGAGCCGCGGTACGTAAAGCCGGCTGGTCTGAAAGCCAGCGTACTGAAAGCAGCAGAAACACGGAACCGATGAAGACATCCAACACGCGTTCAGTGATGATGGTAGCAAACACTTCGCCAAATGGTCTCTGTTGTTTTCCGTCGCCGGTCAAGAGCAGCGCCCGACCGACGTCGCCCAGGCGAAACGGCAGAATATTATTCAGCAAATACCCGGCATTCAGCCCGGCAAAGGCGGTCCCGAAAGAAAATGCGCTGCCCAACATCAACTTCCAGCTGAAGGCACGCAGCAGGAGCCCGGCGATAAACAAACCAGACGCCAAAAGCATCCGCCCGGCAGAGATGCGCTGCAGCGCTGCAGAAAATTGGGCCAAATCTACCTGCTGAAATACGATCAGAAGTGCTGCCAGGCTGACGAGCAGCGGCAGTAACCAGCGCGAAATTGCCGGCCATGAAACGGTCTTCGGCTCAGCCGGCATTAATCCTCCAAACGCAGGATGGCCATAAACGCTTCTTGCGGCAGCTCGACGCTTCCCACCATCTTCATGCGTTTCTTGCCTTTTTTTTGCTTTTCCAAAAGCTTTTTCTTGCGTGTGATATCTCCCCCGTAGCATTTTGCCAACACATCTTTGCGCAGCGCCTTGACGTTGGCGCGCGAGATGACCCGCCCATCGCTGTAGGCCTGAATGGGAATGACAAATAACTGCTGGGGGATGATTTCTTTCAGTTTGCTTACCAACGCCTGACCTTTGTGATAGGCTTCGTCTTTATGGACGATGGCGGTCAGCGCATCCACTGGCTCTTCATTGACCAATATTTCCAGTTTGACCAGGTTCCCCGCCCGATATTCCAGGAATTGATAGTCCATCGAAGCGTAACCGCGCGTGCTCGACTTGAGCATATCAAAGAAGTCGACGATGATCTCAGACAGCGGGATTTCAAAGTTGAGCTGTACCCGATTGGCGGCCGGGTATTCCTGATTAATGTAGACGCCGCGTCTTTTACGCACCAGGTCCATCACCACGCCGTAATAATCGGTCGGTGTAAAGATCTCCAGCGACATCCACGGTTCGTAAATATCTTTGATCAAGCCTTCATCCGGCAATTCAGCCGGTGAATCAATCTTGATGGTCGTCCCATCGCGCATTTCAACGGTATATTCCACCGAAGGAGCAGTAAAAATGACATCCAGGTTGTACTCCCGTTCCAGTCTTTCCTGGATGATTTCCATATGGAACAGCCCCAAAAATCCGCAGCGGAAGCCAAAATTCAACGCCTCCGAGGATTCGGGTTCGTAGGTAAGCGAGGCGTCATTCAGCTGCAGCTTTTCCAAAGCGTCTTTCAGCGCCGGGAAGTCTTCTCCTTCAGTGGGGTAAACGCCGGCAAATACCATTGGCTTGGCCTGACGGTAACCGGGCAGTGGGCTGCCAGCTGGCTGGCTGGCAAGCGTTATCGTGTCGCCAACGCGGCATTCTGAAACGGTCTTCAGCCCGGTGGCAATATAACCAACATCTCCCGCTTCCAGTTTGTCAATCGGAAGCAGGGTCGGAGAGAAAATGCCCACTTCCACGGGCTGAACCTTGACGCCGTTAGCCATCATCATGATGCGATCTTGCGCGCTGACCCGCCCATCAAATACGCGGACGTAAGCAATTACACCTTTGTAAGAATCATAATGTGAGTCAAAAATGAGCGCTCTGAGCGGACGTTTGGCATCCCCTTTTGGCGGAGGCACTTTTTGACTGATGGCTTCCAAAACCTTATCCACATTCAAGCCGGTTTTGGCACTGATCGGGATGATTTCATCTTCCCGTACGCCGAGCAAGGTCACCAGATTGGCGCGCACTTCGTCCACCATGGCGCTGGGGAGGTCAACCTTATTGATCACCGGGATGATCACCAGGTTGGCATCGAGGGCCAGGTACAGGTTGGCGAGCGTCTGCGCCTCGATCCCCTGGGTGGCATCCACCACCAACACCGCCCCTTCACAGGCATAAAGCGCCCGGCTGACTTCGTAGTTAAAATCGACGTGGCCAGGGGTGTCAATCAAATTAAACTCATAGTCGCGGTCATCTTGACCGTGGTAGATCATCCGGACAGCAGAGGCTTTGATGGTGACGCCCTTCTCGCGTTCCAGATCCATTGAATCGAGAACCTGCTCGGTCATATCGCGGTCCGAAATGGTATGCGTCATCTGCAGCATCCGGTCTGCCAGCGTAGATTTTCCATGATCGACATGGGCGATGATACAAAAATTGCGGATATGTTCCATTAAAACTGGATTGTAATCGATTTTAACGGCAACTGTCATCCACGAGGCGCCGCAGATCGCCGCAAGCGCTCCTCCCCAGGCGCTGGCTGCGCTGCGCTTCTGTCGAGGCGCAGCGCAAATGTCATTAACAAATATGATAAGATAAAAAACATGTTGAAGGCAGCCATCGAGACCCTGCGCCCGCGGCAGTGGATTAAAAATTTGGTGATCTTCGCGGGGATTATCTTTGATGGGCAGTTAACCCAAACTGGCCCGCTGCTGCGGGTTTCAGCCGCAGTGTTTATTTTTTGCCTGGTCTCGGGCATGACCTATACCATTAATGACTTGATGGACCGGGAACATGACCGTCTGCATCCGGTTAAACAAAATCGCCCGATCGCGTCCGGGCGGCTTTCAGTTCCACAGGCCATCTTCCTGATTGTGCTCTTGGCACTGATCAGCCTGCCAGCAGCGTTTTATCTTTCGCCCTGGTTTGGCCTGGTCTGCATTGGCTATACCATTCTGATGCTACTTTATTCCAAGTGGTTGAAACAGATCAAAATCGTTGACGTGATGGTGCTCGCCTTGGGGTTCGTCTTGCGAGTGTTGGCCGGCACGCTAGTCATCAAGGTTAACTATCTCTCCCCCTGGCTTTTCGTGCTGACCACGCTCCTGGCGCTCTTTTTAGGTTTTGGCAAGCGTTATTCAGAACTCAAACTGCTCGATAGCCAGGCGGGGTCTTTCCGGAAAGTGTTAAAAGGGTATAGTCTGCCCCTGCTCACCCAATACTTGCAGGTGATTCTGGCAGCAATTTTGATTACCTACAGTCTTTACACTTTTTCTGCCCATCCGGATGGGACTAATTACACGATGATGCTCACGATTCCGTTTGTTTTTTATGGCATTTTTCATTATCTGGATATTCTTCAAAGTGGCACCATGGCTGCCAGCCCTGAAGAAGTGATTCTCTCCGACCGGCCACTGCAGGTGACCGTCATCCTGTGGGCTGCTTCCGTCATGGTCATTTTATATCTGATTTATTGAGGCTGCCATGTTGGTTTCACAAAGCGCTTGTGCCAAGTTAATCTTGCTCGGTGAGCATGCCGTCGTGTACGGCTTCCCTGCTTTAGCGATCCCCTTCTCCAGCCTGCGGGTTCGCGCCAGCGTTGAGCCAGATTTCACTTCCGCCCCCGGCACGCTGACGGTCATCGCCCCCGAAAAGGAGGCACAGCGCCTAAAGAATCCGGAAGCAGTCACTGACCTGATTAAAAAGGCCTGTAAGATGACTTTGCGTACGCTTAATTTAACTCAAGCCCCGACTTGTGTCGTCCGGGTTCGATCGGAAATTCCGTTTGCATCCGGTTTGGGTTCCAGTGCTGCGGTCAGCGTGGCCGTGGCACGCGCCTTATCTGCCTTCCTTGGGCACCCCCTGCCAGTCGAAGAAGTAAACGCGGTTGCATTTCAGACCGAACAATTAACGCACGGCTCACCTTCAGGCATTGATAATACCGTTATTGCTTACGAACAGCCTATCTTTTTTCAAAAAACGCAGACCCCAATGGGCGTGCACCCCGGTAAAACCTTTACATTTCTGGTCGCCGACAGTGGCGTTCAAAAATCCACAATGGAAACGGTATCGCGCCTGGCGCAGCGCCGGACCGACTCTCCTCAGGAAGTCGAACCAGTTTTGACCCAAATTGGCTTGCTGGCCCAGCCCGGGTTACAAGCCCTTGAAGAAGGGGATGAAGCCCGCTTGGGCAGCCTAATGAACCAAAACCAGACGCTGCTCTCCAGCTTGGGTCTCTCCTGCGAAGCGTTGGATCGCCTGATTGAAGCGGCACTTTCTGCAGGGGCCATCGGCGCCAAACTGACCGGCGGCGGGCAGGGTGGCCATATGCTGGCCCTCGTGCCAGAATCCGCCGTCAGCCCGGTAAAGTCGGCCCTTAGTGCTGCCGGCTCCCCCCACGTTTATCTCACGACGCTTAAGCCAGCGGAAGGCTGATTGCCATGCCTGAAAGCCAGCTGACGTTCATCAAATTGGGTGGTTCTCTGATCACAGATAAAGATCAAGCGAATACCGCCCGCCCGGAAGCCATTCGCGGCTTATTGCATCAGGTCAAGCTTTATCTGGACGCCAACCCAGATCAGAAGGTCTTGTTGGGGCATGGCTCTGGCTCATTCGGGCACCAGGCTGCCCGGAAATATGCCACACAGACCGGGGTCCATAGTCCGCAGGAATGGATGGGCTTTCAGCAAGTTTGGTACCGCGCCCGTCAGCTCAATCAAATGGTGATCGACCAGGCCTTTGCGCTGGGCCTACCGGTGATGGCGTTTGCGCCTTCAGCTGCCGTCAGTACACGTAGCCACGAGATCACAACCTGGAATCTGCAGCCGATCCGTTCAGCGTTGGCGCATGGCTTAATTCCGCTGGTTTATGGCGATGTGGTAACGGATTCCGAACTGGGGGGCACAATCCTCTCTACGGAGGAGCTGTTCGCTCACCTGGCGCTGGAATTTAAACCCGAGCGCTTGCTCTTTGCCGGCCTTGAGGCCGGTGTGTTTGCCGATTACCCGGCCAACACGCAGCTCATCAGCCACATTTCCCCAGACCAGCCGCTCACTGAACAGGTGGGAGCCTCCGGAAGTATTGATGTCACGGGTGGCATGCGTTCAAAAGTCGCATTATTGCAACGCATCTGCCAGACAGTGCCCGGCGCGCGTGCGGTTATTTTTTCGGGCGTTTCCGCCCCTAACCTGGGCCGAGCATTATCCGGAGAAGATCTGGGGACCAGTATTTACTAACGATTAACTCTGACGAAAAGCGGGGGACCTGTGCCGCCCGAGGAAAGGGAGCGATGATTTATACCAGACAGCAACTTGAAGAATTTGAAAACCAAACCCTGGCATCTTACGCCATTCACAGCAAAGACTCGAAGGGCCGAAAGTTCACGGAGGAAGAAGCTGACTTCCGCCCACGCTTCCAGCGTGACCGCGAACGCATCCTACACACCACAGCCTTCCGCCGGCTGGAATACAAAACCCAGGTTTTTATTAACCATGAAGGCGATTATTACCGCACACGGCTGACCCATACGCTCGAAGTGGCCCAAATCGGCCGCTCGGTCGCCCGCTCACTGGGGGCCAATGAAGACCTGACCGAGACCATCTGTTTGGCTCACGACCTGGGCCATCCCCCCTTTGGCCACTCCGGTGAGGCGGCTTTGGCGCGGATGATGCGCGATTACGGCGGCTTCAATCACAACCAACAATCGGTTCGCATTGTCACCTTTTTGGAAAACCGCTACCCGGACTTCATCGGTCTAAACCTCTCGTGGGAAGTTCTTGAAGGCATGGTTAAGCACGAAACCGATTATGACATCGCCGAGGCTGGCGAGTATAACCCGGAGCTGCGCGGCCACCTTGAAGCCCAAATTGCAAATATCGCCGACGAGCTGGCTTACACTTCGCATGATCTGGACGATGGCCTGCGAGCTGGCATGATCACACCTTCGCAGCTGGAAGGGATTGCCATTTGGGAAATCGTCAACGAAAGCATCGGCCGGCGCCGCTCTGAAACCCTCGACGAACTCACCCGCCATCAGATCATCCGGCGGCTGATCAATATTGAAACCACTGACCTGATTCACTCCATTGACCGCTATTTGCGCAAGAGCAACGTGAAGACTGCGCTTGAGATCCAGCAGCTGCCTTATAACGTGGTCGGCTTCAGTGAAGATATGTACCGGCGCAACCGCGAGCTGAAAGATTTTCTCTTCAACAACCTCTACCGCCACTTCCGGGTGGTGCGTATGGCTGCCAAGTCAGAACGGATTGTGTCGGACCTTTTCAGCTTCTACCAGGCGACTCCCGCCAGCCTGCCGCCAGCCATTCAGGATCAAATCAGCGAGCGCGGGCTGGAGCGCACAATCTGCGACTACATCGCCGGCATGACTGACCGTTTTGCAATTGAAGAGTATGATCGCCTTTTTTCAGCAGATGTGTTACCATAGGCCGTTATGAACAATCCGATCTTACTTACATCTGCCGGTAAACTCAAAATTGAGCAGGAACTGGCCGAACTCAAAGGTCCGCGCCGTCTGGACCTGGCAAGACGTCTGAAGAGCGCCATCGAAATGGGTGACCTCTCAGAAAACGCAGACTACAAAGCTGCCAAGGAAGAACAAAGCTTCATGGAAGGCCGAATTCAGGAACTGGAAAGCCTGCTCTCAGCCGCCGTCATCGTGGAAGAAGCTGAAAGCTCCTCCACGGTGCAGATTGGCAGCACCGTTACCGTTCAGGAAGAAGGCGAGCCGCCAGAGGTTTACACCTTGGTCGGCGCCAACGAAGCTGATCCACGCCAGGGCCGCATTTCATACGTCTCACCGATGGGTGCCGCACTGCAGGGCAAAAAGAAAGGCGATCTGGCCATCATTCCCCTGCCGAATAAAATGACGCGTAAGGTGCGCATCCTCAAAATTGCCTGATTTGGCACAGTTTACTTTTCGTACGCAACAAACAGGAGCCGGATGGCTCCTGTTTGTTTATGCACAACTATTTTTGAAATCAGCGGCGGTAGACTGCCAGCTCGATGGTGCAGCGCTTAAAGTAGCTGTCCTCCGGCAGGGGCAGGTCGCCGTAGATCACATCCCCAATGCGCGCTTCCAGCCGCAGCGTGGCTGTCTCCAAGAAGATTTGCTTGCCAGGCTCTGCCAGCACTGGCTCACCGTGCAGCTCGAGCCGTTGACGGATTTCGGGGGTGTTCATCGCATGACGGCTCATCACCACTTTCGTCACCGTCTGAATGTCATTTTTGTCGAAAAGCCAGACATCAAAAGCGCAGATTTTTTTGGGCTCGCCCACACCGATCAGCTCTGAAATGCTCACCCCACACTCCCCAAGAAATTCACCATTGGGGGCGTCAAAGGTAAATGATTCATCGTAAAGGTCATCGCCAAAGCTATAAGCGGTCATGAACTGTGCCACCGGTTTTGCCGGCACTGGCCCGTTGCCATATACGACCCCGCCCTCAGGCCCTCTGGTGCTCTCCACCGGTACGGCCATTGGCCCGCCAGCTTGCCGGGCGCTGGCCATTGGCTGCTGCCGAACGGGGGTCTGTGCGGCTGCGCGGTTAAAGGGGACCTCTGGCAGGGGTTCCGGGCTGCCGGCTGACCTTTCGCGGAAGTAAAAACGGTAAACCAGATAAGCGCCAGCAATGAGCAGTACTGCCAAGATGAGCCCCAGGGTTAACAAACCATTGGATTTGTCTGGGCTCTCTGGTTCAACTGCGGCTGCGTCCGGTGCGGTGGGGGTCAACTGCGCCTGGGCAGTTGGGGTTGCCTCAGCCGGGGCGGCATTAATGGCAGCAGCAAACCGTTCGATTTGCTCCGAATTCAAAAAACCAGGATTCTGGCGGAGCTCCTCAAAAGTCGCATCAGCTTCCTTCCCCATTTCATTGTACAGCTGCTGGGCTTTGATTTGATCCCCGGTCAGGGTATAGGTGGTGATGGCGTTGCGCAGGTAATCCAGCCGCAGGTCCGGCCGCAGGTTCTCGGCTGAGGCATCCGTCCACTGTACCGGGAAAAGCACCCAACCAAACAGCAAACCCACCAACAAACCCGCAGCAGCGCATAACCCCGCCAGCCACCTGGGATCTTTGATTTTTTCCTTCAAGAAAGCAAGTAAATTATCCATGGCCTATTCCTCTTCCATCGGATTGTGGTTAACGGAACAGGTGCATGATTTATACCAGTTACTCGGGATGCTCAGCCGTCTCCTCGATGGTGAAGACTTGCTGGCAATCCAGGCAGCGCGCCTGATTTTTGCCTGCCAAAACCGCCAGTCCCCCGCAATTTGGGCAGGGCTGGGGAATGGGTTTCTTCCAGCTGGAAAAAGTGCAGTCCGGGTAGCGCGAACATCCATAAAACTTGCGGCCACGCTTGGTGCTGCGTTCCACAATTTCGCCCTCTTTGCAAACCGGGCAGCGGATCCCCAATTTGATCACCAAAGCCTCGGTGTAATCGCAGGCCGGAAAAGTGCTGCAGCTGATAAAGCGCCCGTAGCGGCCGGTACGAATGACCAGATCGCTGCCACATTTGGGGCAGGCGCGGCCAATTTTTTCCGGTTCCAGCTTGGTGCGGGGCATATTTTCGCGGGCATGGGCCAGACTTTTCTCAAATGGCGCGTAAAAATCGGCTACCACCTTTACCCATTGCTGCTTGCCGCTGGCCACTTCGTCCAGCTTCTCTTCCAAATCGGAGGTAAACCCGACATCCACAATTTCGGGGAAAAAACCAACCAAAAGATCATTGACGACAAAGCCGACATCGGTCGGCGCGAGCCTTTTTTCTTCGCGGTTCACGTACCCGCGGGTTTGAATGGTCGTAATGATCGGAGCATAAGTGGATGGCCGCCCAATTTTGTTTTTCTCCAGCTCCTGAATGAGCGAAGCCTCCGAAAAGCGCGCCGGCGGTTGCGTAAAATGTTGGTTCGGGCTGATGCTTTCCAATATTTGCGTCTGCCCTTCCTGCAAAACTTGCAGGGGCAGGTCTACAAACCCGTTTTCCTCCGGTTGTTCTTCCTGTGACTCTTCATAAACGCTGCGGAAACCAGGGAATACCGTCCGGCTGTCAGCAGCCCTAAACAAGAATCGCCTGGAAGCGTGACTTCCGCTAATCTCAACGGTTGTAATTTCTACGACGGCTGCTTCCATCTGGGAGGCGACAAAGCGCTGCCAGATCAGGCGGTAGAGCTTGAACTGCTCCGGGCTGAGGTGTGCCCGGACGGAATCGGGCGTGCGCAGCACCGAGGTTGGCCGAACGGCTTCATGAGCTTCTTGTGCAGAGGCGGCGCGCGTCTTGTAAACTGGCGGTTTTTCGGGCAGAAAGGCATCGCCGTACTTTTGTCTGATAAAATCTCGGGCTTCCTGGAGCGCCGGCGGGGCAACATGCACCGAATCGGTACGCATATAGGTGATCAACCCGACCGCTTCACCATCGCCGAGGTCGATACCCTCATACAGCTGCTGGGCAACCGACATCGTCCGGCGTGTTTGAAAACCCAACTTGCGTGAGGCTTCTTGCTGCATGGTGCTGGTAATGAAAGGAGCAGCCGGGCCATAGCGCTTCTTGTTGGCTTTGATGCTGTCAATGGCATAGTCTGTGGTTTTCAGTTCCTCTGCCAGGGTTTGGGCAGAAACGGAATCATTCAGCTGCGGTGCTTCATTATTGACTTTTACCAGTTTGGCTTTATAGCTCTGAGAAAACCCATCCGGACGAAAAACGCCTTCGATCGTCCAATACTCCACGGGCTTAAAAGCCTGAATTTCCCGTTCTCTTTCCACAATTAACCGCAGCGCTACAGATTGCACCCGCCCCGCTGAGAGCCGCCCGCGCACCTTAGCCCACAGAATCGGGCTCAAGTTGTACCCCACCAGCCGGTCCAGCAGGCGGCGTGCCTGTTGGGCATCGACCAGGTCCATGTCGATCTCGCGTGGATGGGCGAAAGCTTCCGCCACGGCATCACGGGTAATTTCATGAAATACAACCCGTTCGGTCCGTGCTGGGTCAATGTTGGCAGCTTCCATCAGGTGCCAGGCAATGGCCTCGCCTTCGCGGTCAGGGTCTGTCGCCAAAAAAACTTTCTTGCTACGCGCAGCCAGATCGGTAATCTGGGAAACCAATTCTTTTTTCTCTACGGGCACCTGGTAGCGCGGTTTAAAGTCGTGCTCCACGTCAATACTGAGTTGGTTTTTTCTCAAATCGCGCACATGCCCAACGGAAGCCATGACTTTATAGTCTTCTCCTAAAAATTTTCCAATCGTACGGGCTTTGGCTGGCGATTCAACAATGACCAGTGGTTTGCCATTAGGCTGCTTAGCGCCCGCCATACTTTGGCCTGCTTTGGGCGCGTTGCTTTTTCTGCTACGCCGTGGCTGTTCTTGGGGTACCTCAGCATCCGCTGCGGGCACATCTGCAACTTTTGCGCTGCGCAGGGTGGATTCCTTTGAGATTTCGCTGCTTGAGTTGCTCTTTTGCGGCTCTGCGGCCTCCCGAGCAGTGACCTCACCCAGCCGACCACGCTTCATCAATGCCCTCCCACAAACCGAGCAGGTGCCGGTGATTACAGGCAGCCCAGAAGGCGAAACCGCGGCCTGCGGGTTGCTGATTTCTCTTTCGGTACCGCAGGTCAGACAATGTGTCATTACTTTTTCCAAGATATCCTCCACTTGCCAAAAGGCAGCGCGAATAATACCACAATCATTTTTTAGTCAAGCAGGAATATAAAAAAACCCTGTGCGAGGGTTTACGTTTCAGATCCGCCCGGCATCCCAGCTTTTTACCGCCTGGTATTCCATCCCGTGGGTGCGCTGCACTAACCCTTCCAGCTCCATCAGTGCCAATTGGGCCGTCAGCTTGTCGATGGAAATGTCCAGCCGCTGGCAAAGTTCATCGATATGCATTGAGTCCGTGCCCAACAGGCTCAAGATGCGTCTGGCCTCCGGGTCAGGCTGTGCGGCCGTTTGCGCAGTGTTGACAGGCCTTGCGTTCATCTGAAAGATTTTCAGCACATCCGCCGGGTTGGTCAGGGGTGTGGCCCCTTCAGCCAAAAGGTTGTTGGTCCCTTTGCTCATGGCTGAAAGCACCGAACCTGGCACGGCGAAAACTTCTCGCCCTTGTTCTACAGCAAATTTGGCAGTGATCAACGCGCCAGACTTTTCGCCAGCCTCTATTACAATGGTAACGCGCGACAAACCAGAGATGATGCGATTGCGCGGTGGAAAGTTAATTCCGTCCGGTTTGGTGCCGGGTGGATAGTCGCTCAGCACTGCTCCGCTGTGGCTGATGTGCTCCGCCAGCTGGCGGTGCTCCGGCGGGTAAATGACATCGACGCCTGAACCCAAAACAGCAATGGTTCGTCCGCCAATATCGAGTGCGGCTTGATGCGCAATCGCATCAACGCCACGCGCCAGGCCGCTGACCACAGTGACGCCGTTGCCGGCCAAGAAGGCGGCCACGTCTTTGGTCAGCTGCCGCCCATAGGTGGTGGCCGCGCGCGTCCCAACAATGGCTGCGGCATTGCCGTCGGCTGCGGTTATTTCCCCTATAAAGTAAATAACCGGCGGCGGCTGGTCGATCTGGCGCAAGTATTCCGGGTATTCCGGATCTTCCCAGGTAAGGAAGTTGATTTTTTTTCGCTCCAGCTCAGCCCGCAGCCCCTCTGGGGTAATTGTTTTACGGCCGGATGAAATTTGAGCGACAACTTTTTCGGAAAGGCCGGCCGTCAACAGGCGGGCTTCAGAGGCCTGCCATGCCTGCTCCAGGCTGCCAAAATAGGAGATGAGTTTGCGGAAGCGTACCGCTCCCACGCCCTTGATATGGCTAAAAGCCAGCCAGTAGTCTTTTTCAGCGCTCATCGCGCAGTCCGTTCAAGACAACCACTGACATTCGGCCGGCCACAAGGTCTACTGCTTTGATCACATCGGGTATGGCTGGCAAAAGCAATTCTTTTCCGCTGCTGGTGCGAATGACGTACACATCATTGGCGCCGGTAGTCAAAATCTCGCTCAGCTCGCCCAGCAGTTCATCCCCTTCCCACACCGCCAGGCCAATCAATTGATGGTGATAGAAGTGGCCTTCCGGCAAGGTAGGCAATTCTTTAACAGCGGCGAACACTTCCTGGTTCGTCAAGAGGGCCGCCTCTTCGCGTTGCTCAATCCCTTCAAAACGTAGCAAATAAAGGTCCTGCTTCATGCGTACGTCAAGAATGCGATAAGGCCGGTGGTCGGAACCGATGTAAACCTTTCGGCCTACCCGCATGCGTTCCGGGAAATCGCTATAAAAACGCATGGCAATTTCACCGTGGATGCCATGCGGCCGCTGCAAGATGCCAATCAATACAAAAGCAGGCTCAAAAGCATTTTCTGAGCCTGCATTGGTGCTGCTGATCGGCGGCATGATGCTTAAGCGGTTTACTTAATCCTGGTCGACCACGTCCATCGAAACGCGGGTACCGTTCCGGGCCGCGACGACGCGCAGAATGGCACGGATGGAATTTGCCACCCGTCCTTGCTTGCCAATCACCCGGCCCATATCTTCAGGGCTGACTTGCAAGTCAAGCTGGATTTCTCCACCGCGTTTATGTTCCTGCACAGAAACTTCTTCCGGGTGAAGAACCAGAGATTTTGCCAGGTATTCCAGCAGTCCGCTTAATTCCTGCGGTTTCATCGCGGGTTATGCCTTCTTTTCCTTGCGGATGCCGGTGGTCTTGCTGTCGCTGACGCGCTTCCCATAGACTTCCGCGGCTTCCGCCAGAAGTGCCTGTTGGTCTTCTCCGGCTTTCATCCGGTTGAAGCGATCGTCCAGTTTAACCACTTTGAACAATTTCTCCACCGATTCGGAGGGCTGCGCGCCTACGCTCAACCAATGGTAAACGCGATCCTCTTCAAACACGATCGTTGCGGGGTTGGTCTTCGGGTTGTAATGGCCGATGACCTCAATAAAGCGCCCATCCCGTGGGCTTTCTTTGTCAGCTACCACCACACGATAATGTGGCTGATGAGCTGAACCTGTACGGCGTAATCGAATACGTACCATCGAAATTAATACTCCTTAAATTGTTTCCGTAAATTATTTAACCGGCTTCATCAGAAGGTTGAGAGATTGCTGAAGGGGCAAATCCTTCGACTCAGGCTCGGGGTTAACCAAATAACCTATTAATATTACCACGTCCGCCAGTTTTTTGAAACTGTTTCATGAGCTTTTGCACATCACGGAATTGCTTGATCAATCGGTTTACATCTTGGACATCTTTGCCGCAGCCCGCAGCAATCCGCCGCCGGCGGCTGGCATTCAAAATGCGTGGATCACGCCGTTCCTGGGGTGTCATCGAAGAGATAATCGCTTCGACCGATTTAAGCTGTTTCTCGACATCATGCGGGTCAACGCTTTTGGCTACCGCTCCCATCTGACCTGGCAGCATGCCAAGTATCTGTGAAAGCGGACCCATTTTCTTGATTTGCTTCAGCTGTTTGGCAAAGTCATCCAGGCTGAACTGCCCTTTCATTAACCTGGCGGCCTCTTCCGCCTCGGCCTGGCCAGCGAAAGCGCCTTCAGCCTTCTCGATCAGGCCCAAAACATCGCCCATGCCCAGGATGCGTGAAGATACGCGGCTGGGGTCAAATACTTCCAGGGCGTCCAGGCCTTCACCGGTGCCAAGGAATTTGATCGGGATTCCGGTGACTTCGCGAATGGAAATGGCCGCACCCCCGCGCGCGTCGCCATCGATTTTTGTAAAAATCATGCCGGTCAGTGGTATGGCGTCATGAAACCCCTGGGCAATATGCAGGGCTTCCTGGCCGATCATGGCGTCTACCACCAGCAAAATTTCGTTGCAGGGCACCGCCTTTTGGATTCCGGTCAGCTCATTCATCAGTTCGCTATCCAGCTGCGAACGTCCGGCAGTATCGATGATGACCACCGTGCTGCCGCCCAGACGGGCGGATTCGAAGGCTTTCTTGACGATCTGCACCGGCTGCGCTTTTTCCAGCGTGAAAACCGGTACGTCAATTCGCTCACCGAGCGTCTGCAGCTGTTTGATGGCCGCTGGCCGGTAGATGTCGGCTGCCACCAACATTACCCGCTCCCCACGGGCGCGCAGCATGCGGGCCAGCTTGGCGGCTGCGGTTGTCTTGCCGGAACCCTGCAGACCCACCAGCATAACGACGTGGGGCCGTTCACCTCTCAGGTTGAGCGGCTCTGGCTGGCCCAAGGTCTTGATTAGTTCTTCGTTGACGATCTTGATGACCTGCTGGGCCGGGTTCAGCGCTTTTGAGACTTCCGCACCAACCGATCTTTCACGCACCCGGTTGGTAAACGACCTGACCACGCCGTAGTTGACGTCCGCTTCAAGCAGTGCCAGACGAATTTCGCGCATGACGGCTTCAACGTCCGCCTCGCTGAGCTTGCCGCGCCGGCGCAGGTTATCAAAAATTCCATTCAGTTTTTCAGTCAGGTTTTCAAACATGGTTCACATTAGCCAATTTCAGGGTCATATCTGTAAGGGAATCGCACCCTATGATACCGCAAGAAAAGCGGCTTGCCAATCATTCAGCTTGCAACAGCCGGAAACTGGGCAGCTCTCAAGTGGTTGGCAAAAACTGAAACGCTGGAGAGTTCCCATACCCAAGTGTGGCTGCCATATCGATTTGCTGCAAAATTCTGCCATTTTCAGGAACCTTCGCGCCAGGTGTGTGTTTATCAAGATGAAAATTAATCACAAATGAGGTGTTACTTTGAATAGAGTTGCGATTGTAACTGACAGCACGGCCGGCCTCTCAGCAGAAGCCTGTCGTGAGCTTTCAATCAGTGTGGTGCCTTTGCTCGTAAATTGGGATGGCAAAACTTACCAGGATGGGATTGACATCCAGGCTGGTGATTTTTACAAAAAGCTGGAGGCATCAAAAACCGTGCCGACCACATCACAGCCTTCGGTCGCTGCCTTTGAAGCAGTGTATGCCCCGCTGATTGAAGCGGGCTTCGACATTTTGACCCTGCCTATTTCTTCAAAACTTTCTGGGACTTTCGATTCTGCCACCCAGGCCAGCCAGCTCTTCCCTTCTGGTCGAATTAAGGTGATGGATTCCCTGCAAGCCTCGGTGCCACTGGCGCTGTTGGTGCTCGCGGCTGCCCGTGCTGCCCAAAAAGGAGCATCTCTGCTTGAGGTGGTCAATCTGGTGTCGTCTTATCAAAAGCGCATCCGCACTTTATTTGTCGTTGAAACCCTCGAATATTTGCGCAAAGGCGGCCGCATCGGGGCAGCAGCCAGCTTTTTAGGGACCACCCTAAATTTGAAGCCAATTCTTGAGCTGAAGGATGGCGTGATCCTGCCTCTTGAGAAAGTGCGCACGAGCCGCAAAGCCATTGCGCGTGCCTTTGAAATCGTGGAAAAAGAAGTGGGCAAACAGGCCTCGCAGGAATTTTTTGGGATTGCCTGCACAGAAATTTCAACGCATTTTGAAGAGATATTGAAAACAGCCCGTGAGAAGTTCCGCATCCAGGAGGAGATCATCGGCATCCTCAGCCCGGTCCTGGGTACGCATACTGGTCCGGGAACGCTGGCTTTAGTGTATTTGTTGCCGGGGTAAACGCACTTAGCGCAAACCTAAAAAATGTCATCGCGAGCTTGGTTTGTCATTGCGAGGCACGAAGCAATCTCTCTTTTTTCTGTACGCCAGCTACGAACAACCGAGATCGCCATACCCAGAGGGCACATTGCGCTCCGCTCGTTAGGACAAAGGCGAGATCGCCACGCTGCGCTCGCGATGACAAAATTCTACAGTCATTGCAAGCTTGGTTTGTCATTGCGAGGCGCCAAGCAATCTCATCTTTAATCTGTCATTGCGAGCCTGAGAAGCAATCTCTCTTTTGGTGTTGGCCAGCGCTGGAAGGAGAGATCGCCACGCTGCGCTCGCGATGACAAAGTGCTGCGCTCGCGATGACAGAACATTCGCTCGCGATGACAAGCCAAGCCTTGCGTCTATCGAACTCTTCAGACTTGAAAGCCCATT
>ERZ1645187.1092-NODE-1092-length-25573-cov-19.683400_pt1 | contig 25573 bp, 20 predicted proteins | sample MGYA00575352_ERZ1645187 | MGnify/ENA primary metagenome ERZ1645187 (study PRJEB40837, sample SAMN11349314) | freshwater sediment metagenome | isolation source: river sediment | host: Sediment | place: India: Wazaribad , New Delhi | collected 2017-02-21 ...
CTCAGATAACTCTGCTAAAATTAAAACGTTAGCAGAGTTTTTTGTTGATTAGACAGTAGGATTATAAAAATCATCTATACAGAATAAACAAAATAAATTGAAACAATTTTTGCAATTGATTTGTTATAAAGAGCAAAATCAAAAATTACAAACAAAAAACAATACAAAAAAATGAAAAATTTTAAAGTAGGGGTTGTTGTAGGCAGCTTGCGCAAAGAATCATTCAATAAAAAAGCAGCAAAAGCTTTAGTAGAAAATGCACCCGAAAATTTGAGTTTCGAATTCCTCGAAATCGGAAATCTCGAACTTTACAGCGAAGACCTGGATTTAACTCCTCCACAGTCTTGGGTTGATTTCCGAAATAAAGTGAGCAGCATGGATGCCATACTTTTTGTAACTCCGGAATACAACCGCTCCGTACCGGGTGTACTTAAAAATGCACTGGATGTAGCATCGCGTCCGTGGGGACAAAGCGTATGGAACGCCAAACCGGCTGCCGTAGTGAGCGTAACAATCGGTAGTACGGGCGCTTTCGGAGCCAACCATCACTTACGTCAGACACTGGCTTTCCTCAATATGCCGGTACTTGCTCAGCCCGAAGCTTACATTGGCAATGCAATGAGTTTATTTGACGAAAACGGAAAACTGACCGAAGATAGCACCAAAGATTTCTTCGGGAAATTTATGCAGGCATTCGCCGCGCTGATAGAAACCAACGTTGCGGGTTAAATTTTCGTAATCCATTCAAAATAACTACTTTTGACTTCCTGTTTCCGAAAAATGGAACAGGAAGTTTTCTTTTTAAAACAAAAACATGGAATCAGCTATCAATCTTGCACTTAACCCGGATAAAATTCAGCTGGAGATAAACCTTCCGGCTTCCAAAAGCATCAGCAACAGAGCGTTGATATTAAATGCACTCTCTTACAGTCCCTTCGAAATCGAAAATCTTTCGGACTGTGACGACACCCGTGTGCTGATCAACGTGCTGAACAGCAACGATTACCGGTTTGATGTTGGCGCAGCCGGCACGTCCATGCGGTTTCTCACAGCATTTCTGGCCAAAACGGTGGGCGAATGGCGCATCACCGGCAGCGAACGAATGAAAAACCGTCCCATAAAACTGCTTGTAGATGCACTGAACTCGTTGGGAGCTAAAATTGAATACCTTGAAAAAGAAGGATTTCCTCCGCTGAAAATTTACGGCAGCGCTCTCAAAGGCGGCCACATCTGTCTGAACGGAGGCGTAAGCAGCCAGTACATTTCGGCACTGATGATGATAGCACCCTACATGCAGCAAGGATTGAAAATAAGCCTTGAAGGCGAGGTGATTTCAATACCATACATCCGAATGACCATTAATATGATGCAGGATTTTGGTATAAAAGTTGAATTTCAGAACAACGAAATAAACATAAAACCGCAAGTGTACTCTCCTGTTCCGTTTCAGGTGGAATCCGACTGGTCGGCAGCTTCGTACTGGTATGAGATACTCTCGGTAGCCCGGGAAGGAAAAATCACGCTGCGCGGATTGAAAAAAGACAGCTGTCAGGGCGACAGCCGGGTGGCTGAGATTTTTGAATCGCTGGGTGTTTCGACCGAATACACCGAACACGGAGTGATACTGACTCCCGACGAAAAATTACCGGTTAAGCACCTGACGCTCGACTTCAAAAACATCCCCGATCTGGCGCAAACTATAGCAGTAACCTGTTGTCTGAAGGGAATAACGTTTGATTTCACAGGGTTACAAAGTCTGAAAATTAAGGAAACAAACCGCATTGATGCATTGATAAACGAATTGAGAAAATTGGGTTACGTAATTCACGAACCGGCCGAAGGTCAGCTTGCATGGAATGGCGAAAAATGTTTAATGAATGAAAATCCCGAAATTTCCACCTACGACGATCACCGCATGGCCATGGCTTTTGCGCCCGCTGCACTGCTGCATCCGCTAACTATCCGCCATCCGGAGGTTGTCAGCAAATCATATCCCGGTTTCTGGAATGATTTACGTCTGATATTTTAAGAAATTTCAAAAAATCCAATTTTTAAATAAAATATTGTATCTTTGCACCCTAAAAAAATTTTAAATACAACTTATGAGTTTTTTAAGCGATCTATTAGCTCAATATCAGGAGCCTCAAAGAGTAAAAAAATTGGGTCTTTACCCTTACTTTCGTCCAATCGAATCCGATCAGGACACAGTTGTAAAGATAAACGGAAAGCCCGTTCTGATGTTTGGTTCAAACAGCTACCTCGGACTTACCAACCATCCGAAACTTAAAGAAGGTGCAATAAAAGCAGTAGAAAAATACGGTACAGGATGTGCCGGCTCACGATTTCTGAATGGAACACTGGATATTCACCTCGAACTGGAAGAAAAACTTGCAAAATTAGTTCACAAGGAAGCAGCATTGGTTTACCCCACCGGTTTTACCGTAAATTCAGGAGTTGTACCGTGCCTGGTAGGACGTGACGACTATTTGATTTACGATGAACGCAATCACGCTTCCATCATCGAAGGAAAAAGACTCACATTCGGCAAAACACTGAAATACAAGCACAACGACATGGAGCACCTGGAAAAAGTGCTCAGGAAATGTGAACCTGACAAAGTAAAACTTATCATCACCGACGGAGTTTTCAGTATGGAAGGAGACGTAGCCAGACTGCCCGAAATGGTAGCATTAGCCAAAAAATACAACGCTTCACTTTATGTTGACGAAGCTCACTCGCTCGGTGTATTCGGAGCCACAGGAGCAGGAGTATGCGAACATTTCGGAGTTTCAGACGACGTGGATCTGGTGATGGGAACATTCAGCAAATCGCTTGGAACAATCGGAGGATTTATCGCTGCCGACGAAAATATTATCAATTATCTGAAACATACTTCGCGAACCCTGATATTCAGTGCTTCAATCACTCCTGCTTCCACCGGATGTGTGCTGGCGGCACTTGATGTGATGGCCGAAGAAACATGGAGAAAAGATCAGCTCTGGGCAAATACCAGGCGTGCCAAAGAAGGATTTGAAAAAGCAGGTTTCGAAATCGGTCCGACCGAAACTCCTATCATTCCGCTTTACGTGCGTGACAACATGAAGACTTTCACGCTCACACGTATGCTCATGGACGACGGCGTATTTGTCAATCCGGTGGTTACACCTGCGGTAAGCCCCGAAGATACGCTGATACGCTATTCGCTCATGGCAACACACACATTTGAACAAATCGATGAATCCATCGAAAAAATCTCAAAAGTAGCACGCCATTTAGGTATAATTGAATAAAAATTAAGCCCAATCTGCCCCCTAACCCCACACCTGAAGCGGGTAAACCCTGAAGGGGGAATAAGTGTTGGTAAGTCAGAATTAGACTAACATAAAAACAAATATTATTTTTTTTTAATTAGATAATGAATGACAGGTTCACAAATCCCCCATCAGGGGGTTAGGGAGCAGGTCATTCTCTTTTTTGCTTATGATAACTGTTTCGAATCTTGCCATTCAATTTGGCAAACGTGTACTTTTCTCGGATGTTAATCTCAAATTCACTCCCGGCAACTGCTACGGCGTAATCGGTGCCAATGGTGCCGGCAAATCCACCCTCATTCGCATGCTGAGCGGTGATCTCGATCCTACGCGCGGTACCATTCATTTTGGACCCGGCGAACGACTTTCCGTGTTAAAACAGGACCACTTTGAGTTTGATGAATTTTCGGTTCTTGACACCGTTATGATGGGTCACGACAAGCTTTGGAAAGTAAAAGAAGAAAAGGATGCCATATATCTAAAAGAAGATTTTTCGGATGCAGACGGCATGCGTGCTTCTGAACTGGAAGAAAAATTTGCTGAAATGAACGGTTGGAATGCTGAAAGTGATGCAGCTGCGTTGTTAAGCGGACTTGGAATCAAAGAAGACAAGCATTATCTGCTGATGAAAGAGCTGAGCGGAAAGGAAAAAGTGAAAGTGCTGCTGGCTCGTGCTTTATTCGGAAAACCGGACAATCTGCTGCTGGATGAGCCGACCAACGACCTTGACCTGGAAACCGTAATGTGGCTGGAAGATTATCTGGCGAATTATGAAAATACGGTTCTTGTGGTATCCCACGACCGCCATTTTCTTGATGCAGTAAGTACATATACCGTGGATATTGACTACGGAAAAATCTCACTGTTTGCCGGAAATTATTCATTCTGGTATGAATCCAGTCAGCTGGCGCTTGAGCAGCAACGCAACCAAAACAAAAAAGCCGAAGAGAAAAAGAAAGAATTGGAGGAATTTATCCGCCGATTTAGTGCTAATGTTGCTAAGTCGCGTCAGGCAACAAGCCGTCGCAAGATGCTTGAGAAACTGAATGTGGATGAAATTCAGCCTTCCACACGTCGTTATCCGGGAATTATTTTTACGCCAGATCGCGAGCCGGGAAATATGGTACTCGAAGTTTCGGGATTAGGTAAAACGGCTGAAGATGGCACTGTGCTGTTCAAAGACGTGAATTTCAATGTAGAGAAAAATGATAAAATTGCTTTCGTGAGCCGTGATCCGCGTGCGATGACTGCTTTTTTTGAAATAATCAGTGGAAATGACAAAGATCACGAAGGCACGTACAATTGGGGTATAACGATTACCCACGCTTATCTGCCATTAGATAATTCGGCATTTTTTAATACAGAATTAAGCATTTCTGATTGGTTTGCACAGTTTTCAAGCGATACAACCGAATCGTACATCCGCAGTTATCTGGGAAAGATGCTTTTCAGCGGGGAAGAAATTTACAAAAAAGCAAGTGTACTATCCGGAGGTGAGAAAATGCGCTGCATGATTTCACGTATGATGCTTGCCAATGCCAATGTGATGGTGCTTGATTCACCTGTGAATCACCTTGATTTGGAATCCATTCAGGCATTCAACAATACGCTGATCAACTTCAAAGGAAATGTGTTGATGTCGTCACACGACCGTGAGTTCATCCATTCGGTTTGTAACCGTATCATCGAACTTACACCAAAAGGAATCATCGACAAACAAATGGATTATGATGATTATTTGGTTTCGGAAGATGTGAAAGCGGTGCAGGAAAGAATGTACAGATAAATGCACCTGATTTTGCAGCAGACAGACCCAAAAATTTATACTTGCTGAATAGTATTCGTATTAAAAAAAAGCGGAAATCATGAGTTTGATATCCGCTTTTTGTTTTTTTTAACAGCGTTCTTTATCCGCAATAAAAATACGTATCCACCATCTCAGCCATTTTAGGTGGATTGTTGGCAATCTCTTCGCGTATATGCTGATCATTGAAAGATTTCAACTGGCGAATGATGTCGTCGATAATCTGTGGATCAAATACACCATGTTTTTCAAAAACAGCCCGGTTTTTCTCCAGTTCGCCGGCAGAATCCCAGCACGAAGCCGGCAATTGTGCCAACGAATCCATCATCTTACGATTTTCCTGGCGATGAATATTTACATCCACATACGTTTTTCCCGCTATTTCCAACGGATTTTCCATTTCAAATCCATGACGGGCGGCTACGCATAAACCTGCCATAAGCAGATAAATGTCGGCACTTCCATCCGGGCAGCGAAATTCGATGGTTTGCTTATCGGAATAATCTTGTATTTCAGGATTTTCTTTCGGATTGGCCATTGCCACCATGTTGTTGCTGCCTGTCCATCCGAGTGGTACCCGCACAAGTACCGAACGGTTGCGGTCGCCCCAGCAGATGGATGTGGGTGCTTCCTGATGAGGTACCAGCCGAAAGTACGACGTTGGATTCATATTGCCGAATGCAGTGAGTGATGCCGCACAGGTCATATATCCGGCTATGGCTTTTTTTGCGGTTTCACTGAGCGCACCATCTTTAACATATTGATTTACACCTTCTTTTGTAATTCGGGTATGAATGTGCATACCGCTTCCCGCTTTGGCTGTTGTGATTTTCGGTGCGAAGGTTACATCCAGGTTATACCTGTAAGCCATTGAACGGATAATCCACTTGGCTAAAACCAGTTGATCGGCAGCATCACAGACATCGGTTACCAGAAATTCAATTTCGTTCTGTTCGTAAATTTTATCACCCAGTGTAAAATTACCCACTTCAGAGTGTCCGTATTTAATCATTCCTCCGGCCTGTGCAATGAAAAGCATACAATCGCGGCGAAATTGTTCGAATTTGGTAAAAGGTCCGGCTTCGTGATATCCTCTTTGATTCGGAATCGGGAATGCATCTTCACGGTCGCCGATGACGTAAAACTCCAGTTCGCCCATTGCCTGAAAATTCATTCCTGTTACGCTGGTAAAGTTTTGGGCAGCTTTTTTCAGAATGTATTCAGGCGAATTTTTCATGGGTTCGCCATCCTTGTTGAAAAATGAACAGAACATCGATAAAGTAGGTATTTCATTGAACGGATCGAGAAATGCAGTTGAAAAACGGGGTATCACGTACAAATCACTCGAACCGGCGTGTAAAAAATTCGGGAACAGGCTCGAACCATCCACTCGCTCACCTGTGGAGAGAATTTGCTCCAGATAGTGCAGGTCAGTGAGAATAAAATTAAGCGTTTTCAGCCTGCCGTCTCCGGCAACGTATCTGAAATCTATCATTTTGATTTCATTAGCTACCACGTAATTGATAATATCTGCTTTGGTAAATTCTTTGGGCGATTTCTTCAAAAAAGCCACCAGGGGATTTAAATTCATTGAAAAGTTATCCACAATATTCAGTTTTAAGTAATTAAATGATGTTGTTTTTTCGGTCAATATAAAAAAAATGCTGTAGGAACAATCAACAGCAAACACGACAAAGGTAGTGAAATAATTAAAAATTCTGAGTTGATTTTTACATAAATTTCGGTATAAATTAAGATTTAAAATTCATTTTTTCTTTTCCTGATTGAGGTCAGTAAATTACAAATCAATGTTTGTTAAAAAAATTTTTGCTTCCCGAAAATCAATTGAAAAGTCAGAAATTATTTACTTGAAAAGTTATTTGATTCCTGCGAAAATTATGTTTAATATAATTTAACATCTTAATGTTCATGAAAAACAATCATTTAACATTCAAACACTTACACTGATAATTGAACAGTTTCATTAGAAATAATAACTGAATAGATCTGTTCTGACCAGCTATAAATGTACAGTAAAAATTATTCTGAAAAATAATTCTGAAATTATTTTGTATTTTTGTAAATGTTTACGAATCAGGATTATATGAACAAGAAAGCAAAATCGGAAATTATCAACAGAGAAATTAGCTGGTTATTTTTCAACAATCGGGTGCTGCAGGAATCGGCCAATCCGAAAGTACCTCTTATAGAACGTTTGAAGTTTTTAGGCATTTTCTCCAACAATCTCGATGAATTTTTCAGGGTGCGGGTAGCTACACTGCAGCGCATGGCTGAAATGAAAATCAATGCGGGACTGAAAAAAGACAATCCTGAAGCCGTTCTGAAAAAAATATCCAGGCATACATCTTCTCTTCAGGCAGCAGTGGAGGCTAATTATCGGGAAATAAAGGAACAACTGAAAGCCGAAAAAATTTATATTGTAGATGAAACCGAACTGAATGACGAGCAAACTGCTTTCGTAATCAACTATTACGACAAACAGCTGGAGGATGCCATTACTCCCATCATGCTTTCAGGCTCCGGGAAAACATTCCCCGAAATGCAGGATGCCCGTATTTATTTTTTTGTAAAACTGAAAAACAGCCTTAAACCCGCTGATAAAAAATATGCCCTGATAGAAATGCCAGGCTCGGAATACTCGCGCTTTCTGGTGTTACCTCAGATTGATGATAAAAAATATGTCATGTTTCTGGATGACGTGATTCGGCTATGCCTTCCCCAGTTATTCAGAAGCCTTCCTTACGATACTTTTGAGATGTACACCACCAAAATCACCCGTGATTCGGAGATGGAAATTGAAGCAGAACTCGGCGAAGGCATAGTGGATAAGGTGAGTAAAGGTATTAAAAGCCGTCGCTATGGCTCTCCTTTGCGGTTTATTTTTGACAGTAACATGTCCGACGACATGAAAAAATACTTTCTGAAAAAGATTGACTTCAAAAAATCGGGAACTATTATTCCTGGAGGAAGATACCACAATTTCAAGGATTTGATCGGATTTCCTACATTGGGCAGAACCGACCTTGTTTATCAGAAAACAGAAGGCATTGAAAATGAGATTATTAAATCATTTGATTCGGCAATTAAAGCCATTGAGAGTCAGGATTTGTTTTTGCATTATCCTTATTACAGTTTTTCGCAATATGTACAGTTGCTCCGCGAAGCAGCCATCGATCCCGATGTAAAAAGTATAAAAATCACACTTTACCGCATGGCTCACCGCTCCAAAGTGGCTAAAGCGCTTATATTTGCAGCCCGAAACGGGAAACAGGTTTCGGCAGTAATCGAATTGCGCGCCCGTTTTGACGAAGAACACAACATCCAGTGGGCACAACGCATGGAAGAAGCGGGCATAAATATTACCTTTGGGGTGGAAGGACTGAAAATTCACAGCAAGCTGACACTTATCAAGAAAAAAAACGGGAAACGAATAGCAGCAGTGAGTACCGGAAACTTCCACGAAGGAAATGCAGCAGTTTATACAGATTTCACCCTCTTCACTGCCAATCCTGAAATTACAGCCGAGCTTGAAAAAGTATTTGACTTCATTCATCAACCCTTCCAGATGACCCGCTATTCACATTTACTGGTATCTCCTCAGGAAATGCGCAAAAAACTGAATCAACTCATTCAAAATGAAATTATTAACGCAAAAAAAGGATTGCCGGCTTATATATTGTGCAAAATAAACCACATTACCGATCCGAAACTGATCGAAAAACTGTATGATGCAGCCGGAGCGGGTGTAAAAATCAAACTGTTAGTAAGGGGGCAACTTTCCATGGTCACTACGCAACCGAAATTGAAAGGTAACATCGAAATAGTTGGGATAGTGGATAAATTTCTCGAACATTCGCGAATTTTTATTTTCTGTAATAACAATACAGAGAAATACTACATTTCGTCGGCAGACTGGATGACCCGAAACCTGGATCAACGGATTGAAGTGGCAATTCCTGTTTACGACAAGAAAATCCAGCAGGAGCTGAAAAACATCGTGGAATACGGGCTGAAAGACAACGTAAAAGCCCGTATATGCGACGGAACGGGCGAAAACAGGTATAAAACCAACGACGAGCCTCCGTTCCGTTCACAAAACGAGCTAATGAATCATTACATTAAGCTGGAAAACGAAAATGCTGAAAAATTAGTCTGAAAAGTTATTGATTTTTACTTATTCCTGAAATTAAGCACAATACGGTCTCCAGTATAAATACGTAAATTCAGGAATTCGCTTTCTTTCTCCATATTTTTGGAGTCTGAAGTCACATCCGATACATATTCCGGAAGTTTTATCCTGATGGTGTTGCTGGCAATGGCACGAATTACGGCTTCGGTAATTTTATTGTTTTCCCACTTCACGTCCATTTCCGCTCCTCCACGCACCCGCAGTCCTTTAAATTCACCCTTCGACCATTTATCCGGAAGTGCCGGAAGCAATTCCACAAACCCATCCTGGCTTTGAATGAGCATTTCGGCAATGCCTGCTGTACCACCGAAGTTACCATCTATCTGAAACGGAGGATGCGAACAGAACAAGTTGGGATAAGTTCCTCCAGCCGGTTTTTTAGATGTTTCAGTGGCAAATGCCGGCTGTAGGAGGCTTTTCAGCAGTTTGTAAGAGCGGTTTCCGTCGTGCAGGCGCGCCCAGAAATTCACTTTCCACGCTCTGGACCAGCCTGTACCTTCGTCGCCGCGCCGGTTGAGTGTTTCGCGGGCAGCGTTGGCAAGTTCGGGAGTACGGTAAGTAGAAATCTGGTTGGATGGATACAAACCGTATAAATGAGAAACATGCCTGTGCCGGGGATCCTCTTCTTTATAATCCTCGAGCCACTCCTGCAAATAACCCTCTTTACTTACCTGCATTGGCGGTAATTTGGGGAGAGCGGCCTTTATTTTGTCTATTACAGGATCTTCTACCGAAAGGATTTCGGCAGCACTCAACACATTTTTGAACAATTCGGTGATAATCTGAACGTCCATGGTGGGTCCCATACACACATACACCGGTTCCTTACCATTTTCCGGAAGGTAGAATGCGTTTTCGGGCGAAGACGAGGGAGCAGTAACCAACCAACCGTTTTTCGGTTCGGCAATCATCATCGAAAGGAAAAACCGTGCAGCTCCGGTAAGAGTCGGAAAAATGCTTTTCAGATAATTTTTATCGCGGGTAAAGGCATAGTGTTCCCATAGGTGTTCGCAGAGCCATGCGCCGCCCGTATTGGTTGCGCCCCACGAGGCGTGTTCGCCCGGAGCGGTGAATCGCCATGGATTTGTAATGACGTGAGCCACCCATCCCTCGGCATTGTAAAACGTATTGGCTGTCACTTCGCCCGATGGTACGAGTGATTTTGTAAAGTCAATCAGCGGTTTGTGCAATTCGGACAAATTGCATACTTCGGCCGGCCAGTAATTCATCTGAACATTGATATTCAGATGGTAATCGCCATTCCAGGGCGTCTGGACATCTTTTGCCCAAAGTCCCTGCAGATTGAGCGGCATGCTGTTTTCACGCGTTCCGCTTATCATCAGGTATCTTCCGAACTGGAAATAAAGAGCTGCAAATGCCGGATCGTCGTTTTTCTGAAATTCATAAAGACGCTTGCTGGCGGGAAGTTCTGCATTTTTATCATCTCCGAGTTTGAGGCTTACACGGTTGAATTTTTCCTGATATTTGTTGATATGCTCGGTGCGTAATTTGAAATAAGAAGTAGAGCTTGCATTTTCCAGCAGACTTTCCACAGTCCTGAGGTAGTTTTTATCCAGCAGACTGGTAGATGACGAAACAATAATAAGAGCTTCTGAGGCATCTTCGAGCTGGAGTTTTCCGTTGTTTGAGCTTATTTTTCCATCAGGGCTCACTACCCGGATACTGGTTTTATACTGCACTCCCCGGGTTGTATTTTGTCCGTCGTTCAGTTGTCCCTGCATCGAAAGAACATTATCTTTGAGTGCGACGTTTCCTCTTTCCGGACGGCTCAAATCGAGCGAAAATCCAACGGCGTTTTTCTTGTCGGAACTTATCCTGATGACCATCACATCGGCATTGTGCGATACAAAATACTCGCGGGTGTAAGCTGTTTTTCCTTTTCTGAAAACGGTGGAAGCGATGGCATTATTCAGATTAAGCGCAAAATTATAATCCGAAACAGCCGTTTTTTGTATGGCTGAAGGGTAATTATACGTAATTTTCAGATTTCCCAACATCTGAAAACATCCAAATGGGATATCTTTACCCTGTCCAAAACCCGAACCGGGTCCGTTGCATTTGAAATGATTATACATCAGGTTTTGAGCTTCGAGATTTTTCCCTTCCAGCAGGTATTTACGAATCTGAGGCAGGTAATCGATTGCCTGGATGTTCATGGCATTTTCCACACTGCCCGACCACATGGTAATATCATTCAGCACAATATTTTCTGTATCGGTACCGCCGTCGGGCATCATACCGAGCCTTCCGTTTCCGAGCGGTAAAGTCGATTCCCAGATTGAGGCCGGAGAATCATACCTTATTATCAGATTTTTATCTTCGGCATTGAGAGTAATAAAAGTGAAAAAAGAAAGAATAAAGGAAAAAAAGATGCGTGAAAGTTTCATGACTTTTTTATTTAGATAATGGTTTTTAAACTTAGTTTCAAAAAAATGGGGAAAAATAAAATTTTATGGCAAAAATTATCTGCCAAACCAGTTTTTCTTCTTTGGAGCCGGATCCGGAATGAATTCGGAAGATACCGGAGACCAGGGTTTGCCGGACATGATCATCCGGTAAATAACGCCCCAGTCGGGTATTCCGCCCAGGTTTCGGTCGTCAATGAAAAGTTCGGCCGAAATTTTTCTGGATTGATTTTCAATCACTTCACTTTCAGGGTAGTTGTTGTTGACGGCATAAAATTCGAGTCCCCTGGTGCGACAGAATTCTACCGCTTCATTCAGTAAATCACCTTCACGTACTGTCCAAAGGATAAGTTGATGATGTCCTTCTTCCTGAAGCCGCTTCAGCGTATCGATAGCAAACGGGATTTCGCGACCTATCCGGGGGTATTCATGCGTTACTATAGTTCCGTCAAAATCTACAGCGATTATCATAATGGGTTGGTTTTTATGTTTTTGATTTGATTTTAAAAAAAACAAATTCTGTTTCTGTAAATAAAAATTTTTACCGGATCATTTGATTCGGATCGGCGTCCAGATCGAGTTCACGAATCATTTTTACAGCGGATGGCTTACTGAAATAGAGTGCAATGGCAGCAATGGCAGAAGTAAAAATCATGGATTGCGAGCGAAGCAGATACACCAGTATCACACCTACAATCAATCCTGTGCCTACTACCCACAACCGGATGTTGGAAGCTTTTTTATATTTTTTGAACTTGAGGAATTCATCAGTTTCTTTTCGCAGCTTAACGGTGTAAATGTGGAACGAATAAAGCGCCACGGGAATTGAAACAAGCAGATAAATGAGGTATGTGGTGGATATTTTCACTCCGAGCGGACTCAAAGCATCTATTCTTTGTACTTCCACGTTGGTATAAGTCATGAAGAAAATAGCCACTACCGCTATTATTGTTAAAAGATAAATCACATAGTATGTCACAGTGATTGATTTGGTAACCATTCTGATTTTTCGTTCTAATTCCATATACGTTTTTTTATTTAAATGAATTTGTAAATTCCACACGGTTCACTATGGAGCGTCCGAGTGTCACTTCATCGGCATATTCCAGCTCGTCGCCAATGGCAATTCCGCGTGCAATTGTAGTGATTTTCACTCCGGTGGGCGATAATTTTCTGAAAATGTAAAAATTGGTGGTGTCTCCCTCCATCGTTGTGCTCAATGCCAGGATAACCTCTTTTACACCTTCTTCCTGCACACGTTTCACGAGGCTTTCTATTTCCAGATCGTTGGGCCCTACTCCATCCATGGGCGAAATTATTCCTCCCAGCACGTGGTAAAGGCCTTTGTACTGTCGGGTGTTTTCTACCGACATGACATCTTTTATGTTTTCCACCACACAAATGGTTTGTGCGTCACGCGATGGATTGCTGCAAATGTGACATACTTCGGTATCGGAAATATTATGACACACTTTGCAGTACACAATTTCTTTGCGCAACCGTATAAAAGTGGTTCCAAACAATTCTACTTCATCTTCGGATTGCTTGAGCAAATGCAAAACCAGCCTCAGAGCCGTTTTTCGGCCAATGCCGGGCAATTTGGCAAATTCGTTGACAGCATTTTCGAGCAGTATGGATGAATAGAGCTGGTTCATATTTACGTTGAGAAATACGATGCAAATTTAGCAAAAAAATTGCATCTTCACTAATTTGGCGGGCTTACACGAATTTTCGGGTATTTTTACCTAATTTTGTATGCAGAAATCAATCCAAAGTCCTAAAAATTTTCCATGCAAAGCTACATTGTACTGCTTATAATCGTTGCCTATTTTGCTGTTTTACTGCTTATTTCTCAAGTTGTAAGCCGCTTAAGTACCGACAACGATGCATTCTTTCGGGCCAACCGTAAGTCTTCGTGGTGGGTGGTTGCCATCGGGATGATCGGTACTTCCATTTCGGGGGTCACGTTTGTGTCGGTGCCGGGTATGGTAAGAGATCTCAGTTTCAGCTATATGCAGACTGTGCTGGGTTTTTTCTTTGGCTACATTGTCATTGCCCGTGTACTCCTTCCACTCTATTATAAACTCAATCTGACAACCATTTACACGTATCTTGACAAGCGATTTGGCCGTAGCGCTTACAAAAGCGGAGCGTCGTTATTTCTGCTGGGAAAAACAATCGGAGCTTCGGCGCGCTTGTACATCGTTGCCCTGATATTGCACCAGACTGTTTTCAGCACATGGAATGTTCCGTTTTGGATCACCGTATGCGTCACCGTTATACTAATCTGGCTTTACACCCATCGGAGCGGTATAAAAACCGTAATCTGGACTGATACCATTCAGACCATAATAATGATAGCGGCGCTGGTGCTGATTATTTTTCAGGTCGTACAACGAATAAATCTTCCGGCTGCCGAAATTTTCGCTTCGCTGAGAAACAGCCCGATGACAGACATTTTTGTTTTCGACGACTGGCACAGCAGACAGAATTTCTGGAAACAATTCCTGAGCGGCGTTTTCATTCCCATCGTAATGACCGGACTCGACCAGGATATGATGCAGAAAAACCTGACAATCCGGACACTTAAAGATGCGCAAAAGAATATGTACTGGTATGGAATCGCTTTTATTCCGATAAATTTTCTTTTCCTGACGCTTGGCGCCATGCTGCTGATGCTGGCTTCACAAAATGGAATCGCTCTGCCTCAAACTTCGGATGAAATACTGCCGCTTTTTGCTACACAAAATTTAGGATATTCGGTTTACATTCTTTTTATTATCGGAATTATAGCAGCCGCCTTTTCAAGTGCCGATTCCGCATTAGCAGCACTTACTACTTCTTTTTCGGTTGATATTCTGCAAGTTGACAAACTTGCCGACAAGGAGAAAGCCGTGAAAATCCGAAGGAAAATCCACATAGTCATTTCGCTGGTTTTCGTTATTATCATCCTGCTTTTCAGAGAAATAAACGACAGAAGCATCATCGATGCCATTTACACCATTGTATCCTACACTTACGGTCCGCTGCTCGGATTATATGCTTTCGGTCTTTTCACAAATCGGAAAACAAACGACAAACTGGTGCCTTTTATAGCCGTTTTATCGCCTGTAATATGTTACGCATTGAACATTATCAGCAAAAAATACTGGGGATATTCTTTCGGATATGAATTGCTGATGTTGAATGGATTGATTACTTTTGTGGGATTGTGGATGTTTGCCCCTCAATCCCCAAAAGGGGAAGTTTTAAAAGATTGAGTGAATATTAATGTGATATCCCTATTTTTTATGAAAAAAAATAATATAAAAAATACAGAAAAATCTGAACAGCGCACCAAAACTCCCCCTTCAGGGGGTAGGGGGGCAATTATTTCTGCTGAATTTACTGTCAGCAACACCGATTACAAAAAATGTCCCGAGGGTTCAAAGCCCGAGTATGCTTTTATCGGACGTTCCAACGTTGGGAAATCGTCGTTGATCAATATGCTTTGCAATAAAAAAGGGTTGGCAATGACTTCGTCGAAACCTGGTAAAACGCTGTTAATCAATCATTTTATCATCAACAACGAATGGTATCTGGTTGATTTACCGGGTTACGGCTATGCCAGTACCGGAAAAAATATGCGCGATCAACTCAAAAAAATGATCGAAAGCTACATCCTTGAGCGCGAGCAGCTGGTGAATCTTTTTGTGCTCATTGACAGCCGGCACGAGCCACAGCAAATCGACCTGGAATTCATGGAATGGCTGGGTATCAGCGGAATACCATTTTCAATCGTATTCACCAAAATGGACAAACAATCGGCTACACGCGGAAAAGAAAATATTGAGTCGTACAAAGCAAAACTCCTTGAAACCTGGGAGAATCTGCCACCGGTATTTTTGACTTCGAGTGAGAGTAAGTTGGGTAGAGAGGAGTTATTGGGGTATATAAATCGTCTGAACATTGATTTGTTTGATTAATGTGATTATGTTGATATTTTTACTGAAAATAAAAAAATAACACGATTAATGATGTCATTTCGACCTTTTTTATTTTCATAAAAATCATATATATCTTATGAATCGAAGTTCAGACAATTGATAGGTTTGCAAACGTTTGCAATTCTCTTTTATTCCTTAAATCTTATACATTACATTTTTTTACTGGAAAATTAAGTAACATTGCACGATATTTTCGTAAGAAACGAACAATTAAATGTTGAACAATTTAACAATAAACGTATAACCATGTTAGACATTCAAAAGAAAAAATCAAATCCGTTTTTTGTGCTTCTCAGCCTGCCTTCCACAGCCATGGGTTTTGCTTTGTCTGTACAAATATCGGCGCTGAGCTGGATACTTTCCACCCGCTACGGACTCGAAATTGACAAAATCGGTATTGTGTGGGCTGCCGGACCCATTGCAGGTATTATTGCTCAGCCACTCGTGGGATTAGTTTCGGACAAAATGTGGTTTCTGGGCGGGCGTCGGCGTCCGTGGATAATCATCGGCAGTCTGCTCGCCGCACTTATGCTGCTGGCGCTGCCCAATCTTGGAATTATCCAAAGTATTTTTGCCAGCGGAAACGATCCGAAAGCCGGCTTGCTGGCCATTGCCATTATCGTGGCGCTGCTGCTTGATCTTTCCATCAACGTAAGCCTCAACCCTACCCGTTCGCTGGTGGCCGACTGTACTACCATGAATGAGCGAAGCAAAGGTTATACCTGGATGCAGACCATTTCGGGTACATTTGCAGTTCTTGCCTATTTTATCGGTGGTATATTAGGAAATATGGTGCTCATCTATGTTGGAGCGGCCATCACTTTGCTTGCAGCCATTATTCCGGCTTTACTTATTGAAGAGCCCAGAGTGCTTAATAATGTAAGTGAAGAAACAAAACCAAAATCAGCTTCTACCGGAAAAGACATCATCATGTCGCTGCTTCCGCTCACCGGATTGCTTATTTATGGTGTTTATGTACTCGTTTCGAAATTGCTTGGAATCGATTTTTCTGCCCGAGTCAATGTTGGAAGCATGAGTTTTGGCATTGTGGAATTTATTTGTATTATCATTCTCATTGTAACATCTATCATGGTGCTCACCAATGCGCTGCGAATACCGAAAAATGCAAATGATTATCAAAAAATTCTGCTTGCACATGCATTTACATGGGTTGGAGTACAAACCATGTTTATTTACGCATTTTTCTTTCTGACCAATAAAATGGAACTTGGCGAAGCTGCCGGAAAAGTAAACTCGCTGGCTTTCTTTATATTAAGTCTTATCAGTGCCATACTGCCTGCCTTTGTACTCAATCCGATAGCCAAAAGAATCGGAATGGTACGCACTCACCTTATTGCCATTTTCATTATGGCCATAGGTTATTCGGGTATTTTCTTTTTTGCCCGGTCGGTTCCGGTATATTATCTGTTTATCGCCATTGCAGGTATCGGATGGGGTTCGGTGGTTTCGTTGCCTTTTGCCATCATGAGCGAACGGGTGGATCAAACCAAAATGGGCTTGTACATGGGCATTTTCAACCTCTCGGTGGTGCTTCCGCAAATGGTTGCGAGCTTCAAAATGGGAGAAATTATCAATCATTCTTCCGATAAAGGCGTTGTATTCCTTATCTGCGGCATCACATTATTTATCTCTGGAGTGCTTTGGTTGTTTGTAAAAAATGACAAATCAATTGTACAGAAATAATTGAAAAAATCGTGTTATCTTTGTGGAATAAAACCGCAAAGTATCACTCAAAAATTCAATGAGAACCGCGGAAAAAAAATCTGCGGTTTTTTTTTGTCCCAACAGCCCTGCTTCATGAACAAAACGGTATTTATACTTCCATTTCTGGTTTTGCTTACACTCGTTTCGTGTACAAAAAAACACGGTGAGCAAGTTGCAACTGTACCTTTGGATACCTTGAAACCGGAATATGCTCAGGGATTCTCAATCATTGAATACCGCAATTACAAAGAAGTTATCGTGTACAGTCCGTGGAAAAACGAAGAAATATATGCCCGTTACTACCTGGTAAATGATGAAAATAATACAACTCCCGATAATGGAATAAAAATTCAAACTCCGCTGAAATCACTTGCTTCCACATCGGTTACTCATCTGGAATTTTTGACCTTACTCAATGAAATACAGACTATTACGGGCGTTTGCAATCCGGTTCTGATATACAACCACACGGTTCAAAAAAATATAAAAGCCGGTAATATTACCGATTTGGGCGACGCTTTCAGCATGAATGTAGAGCGAACTCTGATGCTCAGACCCCAAGCCCTGATGATGAGCGGATTTAATCAGGCAGATGCCAACGCTGTGCGTGTGCAGCAAGCCGGCATTCCGGTGATTTACAACAACGAGTGGATGGAAACCTCACTGCTCGGTCGGGCTGAATGGATAAAATTTGTAGCCGCATTTTACAACAAAGAAGCCGAAGCCGACACCATTTTCTCAGGAATAGAACAGCGTTATAATGACATGAAAGCAAAAGCCTCCAAAGTTTCCCGAAAACCCAAAATCATGACCGGCAACAATTTCCGCGGTACGTGGTACATGCCCGGCGGCAACAGTTTTATGGGCAAACTTTTCAGCGATGCCGGAGCAGATTATTTCTTTGCTAACGATACTACCACAGGCAGCCTGCCCCTTAATCTTGAAACTGTTTTGAAAAATTTTGCAGAAACAGATTTCTGGCTGAATACGAATTACAGTTCCATCGGAGATTTGATAAAATCGGACAGCAAACACGCGCTTTTTCGTCCGGTAAAAACAGGAAAAGTATATAATTTCAACAAACGATTGCTGCCTACTACCGCCAACGACTTCTGGGAAAGTGCCGTAGCACGTCCCGATTTACTGCTCGGAGATGTTATTGCCATTTTACATCCCTATATTTTGCCGGATTGGGAGTGGGTTTATACTGAAAAACTGAAAAAATAATCATTACAACCGAAATAATGATACAACTTCTCGTTTCTGATAAAATAAAGCTCAAACAACTGCAGATAAGCGATGCTACAGTTATTTTCAACACCATCGACACCCAAAGGCAATACCTGGGCGAATGGCTGCCCTTTGTTGAATCAACAATTACCGTGGAAGATACACTGAATTTTATTCATTCGGTCAGTGAAACCCCGGAAAGTTTTCGTGAACTCGTTTTTTGTATCAATTATTGCGGAAATTTTGCAGGGCTGATAGGTTTGAAATTCAATCCTGCCGATAAAGCTAACCGACGTACTGAAATAGGTTACTGGTTATCAAATGTTTATCAGAAAAAGGGCATTATCACCGAGTCGGCAGCCGTGTTGGTAAATTACGCTTTCGATGTACTCAATCTCAACCGGATTGCAATCAAGTGTGCTGTTGGCAATGAGCGCAGCAGCAAGATCCCAAGGCGCTTAGGTTTTGAATATGAAGGCACCGAACGGGACGGCGAACTTTTTCCCGATGGTCATTTTGTTGACCTTGAAGTATATAGCATGTTAAAGAAAGACTGGAAATAACAGCATGAAATCCCGGAAAACGATATTGTTCGCATTGCTTACGGTACTGCTGGTACTTTTATTTCTGGCCGACCTCACCTTCGGCAGCATCCGGATACCGCTCAGCGAAACGATAAATGTATTTTTCGGAAAAAGCACAAATAACATCTATTCTGAGATTTTGCTGAATTTCCGTTTGCCCAAAGCCATCACGGCCATTCTTGCCGGCGCTGCGCTCTCTGTTGCTGGATTGATGATGCAAACCCTTTTCAGAAATCCGCTGGCCGATCCCTATATTCTGGGAGTCAGTTCCGGAGCGAGTCTGGGAGTGGCTATCGTCATGATGGCAGCAGCTGCATTGCCTGTTGCTTTTATTTCAAGTGGATGGGGATTAGTTGTAGCAGCCATTATCGGAGCAGCACTGGTGCTGTTGCTGGTCGTAGGGGTATCATACAAAGTGCAAAATTCGGTTTCATTACTCATCGTAGGAATCATGTTTGGCACCATAGCTTCATCGCTGGTGAGCGTATTGCAGTATTTCAGCAATCCCGATGCTATCAAGCTGTTTATCATGTGGAATATGGGAAGTCTGAGTGCCGTCACGTGGGAATATCTGCAGATTCTCCTGCCGGTAATCTTGGCAGGCTTACTGCTTGCATTCATGCTCACAAAAAGACTGAACGGATTATTGCTCGGTGAAAATTATGCACGTGGATTAGGAATTCCGATTACTCAAACCCGGATTTTAATTGTAACAGCCACAGGAATTCTGGCAGGTTCCGTTACGGCTTTTACCGGTCCCATTGCCTTTGTGGGAGTGGCTATTCCTCACATTGCCCGCGGACTGTTTCGCTCGGCAAAACATCAGTATCTGATGCCGGCCAGCATCGTGCTGGGTGCTTCATTGATATTAATCTGCGATATCATTTCACAAATCCCTACTCATACGCTGCCGATTAATACCATCAGTGCACTATTCGGAGCACCGGTAATTATCTGGATAATAATGAAAAGAAAATAGTTATGCCAATCGTAAAGACACGCCGGTTATCCATCGGTTATACCAAAGGAAAAAACAGCACTTTGGTACAAAGCAACCTGAACCTGCAGCTCCGCAGAGGCGAAATGGTATGTCTGATTGGGCCAAACGGAAGCGGAAAAACCACACTCCTGAGAACACTGGCCGGATTGCAGGAGCCATTGCAGGGAGATGTAATGATAGATGATAAGAATATTTCCGAATTTACACAACATGAAAAAGCACTTCAAATAGCACTGGTGCTTACCGACAAGGTACAAATTGAAAATGCCACAGTCAAAGACATCGTAACACTCGGTCAGCATCCATACACACACTGGATTGGCGGACTTACCCCCGAAGGCCGTAAAAAAGTGGATGAAGCCATTCGCATGGTACATCTGGATGATAAATCCGGCCATTACCTGAACGAACTTTCCGATGGAGAACGCCAGCGGGTAATGATTGCCAAAGCACTGGCGCAGGACACTCCGCTCATTATTCTCGACGAGCCGACAGCTCACCTGGATTTACCTAACCGGGTGGAAGTGATGCTTCTGCTTCATCGCCTCGCCCACAAAACTCAGAAATCCATCCTGCTCTCGACTCACGAACTGGATCTTGCCCTGCAGGCTGCTGACCGCATCTGGTTGCTGAACCAGAATGAAGGCGTAATATACGGTGTACCCGAAGATCTGGTAATCGACGGAAGTTTCAATCGCGTTTTTCAAAGTGAAGCGTACTATTTCAACAGCACAAACGGTAATTTTTCGATGAACTACACCCTCCCGAAAAAAATAAGCGTTTCATCATCTGACAATACCCGATTGTACTGGACACTCAGAGCACTGGCAAGAGCCGGCTACAGCGTCGAATCAGGTGCATCAACCACGATAACGATTACTGAAAACGGCTGGCAAATGGAAGGTAAATTGTTTGAAACAATTGAAAGTTTGCTTTCAACACTTCAGGAGTAGATTATATCTTTTTTTTCTTAAAAAAAAAAAATTCATTCTGTATGGTATTCGGAGAATAATTATATTTGCAATTATTCAAAATAAACTTTTTCCTTTTTAACATTCCAAATACACACAGCGCGTGAAAAGAAAACTTACATTCCTTTTACTGATCGGAGTATTCTCCCTGTCGTGCTCTTCAAAATCGAACCTGTCAGCTTCGAATGCACACAACAAACTGAGTAAGGAAAAGGAATACGAAGTTATTGCCATGCAGGATTCTGTAATAAACTTCGGAAAGCGCTATATGTCAACACCTTACAGATACGGCGGTACTACACCCAAAGGATTTGACTGCTCGGGATTCACGTCGTATGTGTACAGGCAGTTTGGATTTAGTCTTAACCGCGCTTCACGCGATCAGGCAAAACAATTTCCATCCATTCCAAAAAAAGAACTTCAGACCGGTGATCTGGTATTTTTTGAAGGAAGAAAACAAAACGGAATTGTAGGACACGTGGGCATTGTGACTGAGAGAAAAGAAAACGGGGAGTTTCAATTTCTGCATTCTTCCATCAAACGGGGAGTTACCGTTTCATCGTCGGATGAACCTTACTATGCAGCACGATACCTGAAAGGCGGCAGAGTGATTGATTCGCAATCCACGAACCTTTTACTTGCCCGTAAACATGATGCAACCGAAAACTATTCGCCTGAAAATGAACCGTCGAAACTGAATACAAAAACGAAATCAGAATCAAAAAACAGGATTGAGGCGGTATATCACACCGTAAAAAAGGGCGATAATCTTTCGAAAATCTCAAAGAAATACGATGTTCCTATTACCACCATACAAAATTTGAATGGTCTGAAATCAAAGAAACTAAAAAAAGGACAACGACTGCTTATTACCGAAGCCGTAGCGAAACCCGATGTGCCTCTGATGCAAATTTATTCGATTCGCGCGGATGAAGATGAACAGAAAGAGCAAACTGTAATTGCTGAAACAGCTCATTCTGACGATTTACCTGTTCAACCGGCAAAAACTGAAACAAAAATAGAGGAGAAAAAAACTGCAGTTTCAAATCAAACAAATCTGCAAACAAAAATTTCCACCAACTCGGAACAAAAAACAGCACAAGAAAAAACAGAAATTACCACAGTAGGATTGAGTATTCCGGATGAACAAATCAAAAAACAGGACAGCAAAAGTTCAAAACACAAAGTAGCTACAGGTGAAACTCTGTATGCTATTGCCCGATTGTATGGTTTGACAGTTGACGAGGTAAAACTGCTGAATAATCTGAATAGCAATACGATAAACGCTGGTCAGGAACTCATCGTTGAGAGAAAAACGGAATCGTTGGATAGAACTTCCGTTCAGAAAAAACCCTCACGTGAAAAACCCACATTCCATATTGTACAGCGCGGAGAAACACTGTATTCCATTTCGAAGAAATACAAATGCACGGTGGATAACTTAAAAAAATGGAATAAAGATTCTGACGATAATATCAGGCCGGGAGATAAAATAAAAATCATAACCAACTGATTGACAAATATTTATTACTAAAAAAAGGTAAGCCTGCATTGAGGTTTACCTTTTTTTTTATCAGCAAATATAGTAACAATCAGCTTGTTATGGCATTTTATACACAATACTGTTGATGCTCATACCGGCTCCTACTGATGCAAAAACCAATAAATCATCTTTTTCGGGCAATTTAGTGTCCAGTTCGCCCCGAATCAATAAGTCGAAAAGTGTTGGCACAGTTGCCACCGATGAATTGCCTAACCAGGAGATAGTCATCGGCATTACATCTTCCGGTACTTTTTTAATATTATACAGTTTGTAAAGTCTTTTGATTATCGCATCGTCCATCTTTCCGTTTGCCTGATGAAGAAGCACTTTTTCAATATCTTTGATGTGTAGATTCAGTTTGTCCAAACCGGCCTTGATTGTTTCGGGCACGAACTCCAGGGCATACTGATATAACCTTCGTCCGTTCATTTTCAGGTAATACTCTTTCTTTTCGGCTTCCTGATGATTATAGGAGTATCCCATGCTGAGCATTTGCGAAAATTCCAAACTATCGCTACGTGAGTTGTGTCCGATGATTCCTACCGGAACATCACTTTCCACACCTTCCACTACAACAGCAGCAGCTCCGTCGGCATAAATCATACTGTCGCGGTCGTGCGGATCAGAAATGCGTGACAAAATATCTGCACCAACCACCAGTACTTTTTTTGCATCACCGGATTTGATGTAATAATCTGCCTGAATAAGTGCCTGTATCCAGCCCGGACAGCCAAAAAGTATATCATAAGCCACAGCACCCGGATTACGAATGCCCAGTTTTTGCTTTAGTAAAGCTGAAACAATCGGAAGTACGCTGACACGTTTGTTGTCGGCATGCGTTTCACCAAAATTATGCGCAACTATCACATAATCGAGTTCTTCTCTGTCAATTCCTGATGATTCAATAGCACGTTCGGCAGCAATTTTTGCCAAATCGGAAGTACTCTGTTCGTCGGTGACGTGCCTGCGCGACTCGATGGTGGTTATTTCCCTGAATTTTTCAATAATCTGCGAAGTTGGTGTAGCGATTTTTTCACCTGAATTATCATAAAATTCATTCTGAAGAAAATCTTCATTTTTCACCACCTTCTCAGGAATACAGCTTCCTGTTCCTGTTATTACACTATAGATTGACATATATAAAAAAATTTATTTATCAATTTAAATCCGGTGCAAAATTAGAAAATAAATTTCAAAAAACTGTTTTTAAACATATTCTACTATAATATTTAACCTTTCCGCTCATTTTTTGTTAATTTCATGATTGAAAATCATACTCTTTTTTACAATCAATCATTCGTAGTTATTACATCATTGTATGCATTATTTTTATCATCATTTATAAAAAATAACTTATTCGGGAAAAAATTCGTCCAAAAGGTTTTTAAATCTGGAATAAAATGAACATAAATAAAGATTAAATAGTTAAATTTGTAGTCAAAATATAAAAACAAGAAAAATGAACATCACAGACCGATTTTTGAAGTATGTAAGTTTTACGACAACTTCCGATGAAAACACAAACCTGACACCCAGTACCCCCGGGCAAATGGTATTTGCCAAATACCTTGCTGACGAACTGAAATCGATTGGATTGAAAGACGTTACGTTAGATAAAAACGGATACATTATGGCTACTTTACCTGCCAATTCCGGCAAAAAAGATGTTCCTGTTATCGGTTTCGTATCACACATGGACACCAGTCCGGATGCAAGCGGCAAAAACGTAAAACCCAAAATCATAGAACATTACGATGGTAACGACATCCTGCTCAATGAGGAAAAAGTAATTGTGCTGGAAACAGAAAAATACCCGGAAATTCTTCAGTACAAAGGACAGGACATAATTGTAACCGACGGAACCACGCTGCTTGGAGCTGATGATAAAGCCGGTATAGCCGAAATTGTGAGTGCAATGGAATACCTGATTGAGCATCCTGAAATAAAACACGGCAAAATCCGTGTTGGCTTCACTCCCGACGAAGAAATCGGACAGGGTGCCGACCACTTTGATGTGAAAGAATTTGGTGCTGAATGGGCTTACACGATGGATGGAAGCCAGATAGGAGAACTTGAATTCGAAAACTTCAACGCAGCTGCCGCAAAAGTAATTATCCACGGATTGAACGTTCACCCGGGGTATGCAAAACATAAAATGAAAAATTCCATGCGAATTGCCACGCAATTTGTAACCATGCTCCCCCGACACGAAACTCCCGAACATACCGAAGGTTACGAAGGTTTTTACCACCTGACCAACGTGGAAGGAACCGTGGAAAAAACGACGTTGAGCTACATTATCCGCGATCACGACCGCGACCGTTTTGAAAGACGCAAAAAGGAAGTGCAACATTTAGCCAACAAAATCAATGCTGAATTTGGTGAAAATACCGCCGTTGTGGAGCTGCGCGACCAGTACTACAACATGCGCGAAAAAGTGGAACCGGTGATGCACATCGTGGATCTGGCTTTCGAAGCGATGAAAGAAAACGGTATTGAGCCTATCGTGAAACCCATTCGCGGAGGAACCGACGGCGCCCGCCTTTCATTCGAAGGACTGCCCTGCCCAAACATTTTTGCCGGCGGACACAATTTCCACGGACGATTTGAATACGTGCCCGTTCAATCCATGGAAAAAGCCAAAATGGTTATTGTAAAAATTGCTGAATTGCTCGAAAAGAAAACCGAAAACTAATCATAACATTATTTTTAAAAAATCACATGAAAACTACTCCATTTACAGATTTTCATATCGCTTTAGGTGCAAAAATGCATGAATTTGC
>ERZ1645187.1093-NODE-1093-length-25572-cov-38.575773_pt1 | contig 25572 bp, 25 predicted proteins | sample MGYA00575352_ERZ1645187 | MGnify/ENA primary metagenome ERZ1645187 (study PRJEB40837, sample SAMN11349314) | freshwater sediment metagenome | isolation source: river sediment | host: Sediment | place: India: Wazaribad , New Delhi | collected 2017-02-21 ...
CGTGGACTTCGCCCTTTTCCGAGATATCGGACGACATGGCGACGAGGCGGTCGGCTGCCTTGCCCTTGTTGGTCAGCAGCATGAAGCCGCCCGCGACCTTGGCGCCGGGCGGCGTCGCGCGCGTCCAGCTGTTGGACACGGTGATGTCGCCCGCCTGTTGGGCGGCGGCGGGCAGAACGAAAGCAGCGGAAATCAGCGCGGCCGCAGCCGCGCGCGTCAGAATGGTCATGATGTTCTCCAGAGTTTGGTTTGGCTTCGTATGGCTCAGGCGGCAGCGGCCGGCGGGCCGCGCGGCTGCGCGTCGGCATGGCGCGTCGCGACAGTCGCGACATAGAGCGAAGGCCGATCAAAGGCGCGCCAATCCCAGACGCGGACCAGCGCGAAGGCGGGCGGTTGCGGCGCAAGCAAGGCGCCGGCCAGCGCAAGGCAATGTTGGCGGCAGGCCTCGTCCGCGCTCAGCGGCCGTTTGACGTCGCCGCCGCCCTCGGAATGGCAAAGGACATATCCATCGCCGCCAAGTCCGAAAGCCGCGATCGTGGCGCGCGGCGACAGGACATTCGCCAGAAAGGCGAAGGCCAGCACCCAAGCAAGAAAGACGCGCGCTCCAGTCATCGACGCGATTAAAGCGCGCCGCGCAAAGCTGTCAACCGCGCCGGACAAGCGTCGCAGACGGTTGATTGCCTCCGCCGTCGGCGAGGCGCACAATCGCCCGCCATGCACGCTTCGCGTGCGAAAGGACAGAGCAATGGCCGGAACAAAAATTTCGGTTTCGGATCTGCGCGGCTATAGCCAGCTTGGCGTCGATGCGGCGGTCGGCGTCACCGATATCGTTGAGCGGATGCACAACGATGTGCTCGACACGCCGGGGCCTTTCGGCGCCGTCGCGCGCGGGCTCACCGGCGGCGTGACCGCGTTCGTCTACCGCGCTTTGCGCGGCGCGATGCGCTTCACTGGCGCTGGCCTCGATCTGGCTTTGGCGCAATTTCAACAGACAGACGAAACGCCATCGTCGCCGAATCGCGACAAATTTCTGGCCGCGCTCAACGGCGTGCTTGGCGACCATCTTGCTGAGACCGGCAATGCCTTGTCCTTGCCGATGCGACTGCGCTCGGGCGGCGGTCGCGTTTTACCGGACGGGCGCGCCGCCATCGCCGCCGCAATTCCGCAGCCTTCGGGTCGCCTCGTCGTGTTCGTTCATGGCTTGTGTATGAGCGATATGCAATGGCGGCGCGGCGACCACGATTACGGCGCGGCCTTGGCGCAGTGTTGCGCCACGACGCCGCTCTACCTGTTTTATAACAGCGGGCTGCATATCTCGCTCAATGGACGCGCCTTCGCCGATCGGCTTGAGAGCTTGCTCGCGCAATGGCCGGTCGTCGTTGAAGAGATCGTCATCATCGGCCACAGCATGGGCGGACTGGTCGCGCGCAGCGCCTGTCACTACGCTGAGGAGGCCGGCCATGAGTGGCGCCGCAGGCTGAAACATCTGGTTTGTCTCGGAACGCCGCATCACGGCGCGCCGCTGGAGCAAATCGGCAATTGGGCGACGCGGGCGTTGGCCAGCGCGCCTTATACGGCCATCGTGGCAAATCCGGGCAAGGCGCGCAGCGCCGGCGTCACGGATTTGCGTCACGGCGCCCTGGTGGATGAGGATTGGCGCGGGCGCGACCGTTTTGCCGCGTCTGTCGCCCTGCCGCGCATGATCCCTCTGCCCGAAGGCGTCGCCTGTTACGCTATCGCGGCGACGACTGCGCGCGATGCCGGAGGTGTGAAAGGCCGTCTGATCGGCGACGGCCTTGTGACGACGGCGAGCGCGCTGGGCCGTCATAAATCACCGGCGCGCACGCTCGCCTTTCCTGCCGAAAATCATTGGATTTGCGTGGGCGCCAATCATTTTGACCTGCTCGGCCGCAACGATGTGTTGGAGCGCATTGTCGGTTGGATGCAAAACGGGCGGGGCGGCGTTCAACGCAACGCTTGATCGCATCGTCGCCCTGCCGCAATGTTCCCATCATGACCAAACCCGCAGCCTCGCGCGACGACACCGATTACGAACGCCGCACGACGGTCAATCTCGTCGCGGTCATCGTTCTGCTCGTCCTCGGCGGCGTGCTCTATTTCGCCATCGATCTGATCGACCGTCAGCGCAAGCTGGAGCGCTGCCTCAGCACGGGGCGGCGCGATTGCGGACAGACGATCGACGCCGCGCCGCGCGGCCCCGTCGCGCCGTTGCCGCGCTAGATTTCTTCTGGTCGGCGCCAGCGCCGGAAAGCGCCGGCGGCCAGCACAAGCGCCGCGCCAGCAGCGCCGGCAAGATAATGAAGGTGCGGAACCTCGCCGATCGCCTGATGGAATTTCGGGTCGGAGACGATCAGATCGCCGGCGATCCATCCAAGCAGCGCCGCGCCGGCCCAGACCAACAGCGGAAAGCGCTGCATCAGCCAGAGAAAGGCGGAGGAGCCGAAGACGATCAGCGGAATCGACAGGCCGACGCCGAAAATGATGAGCGAGAAGGAATCCTTCGCCGCCGCCGCGATAGCCACGACATTGTCGAGCGACATCACCGCGTCGGCCAGCGCGATCGTGCCGACGGCGCGCCAGAGATTCTGGCTCGCCTTGATGTCGTGGTCTTCGCTGTCTTCCTCGGTCAGCAGTTGATAGGCGATCCAGAACAGCAGAACGCCGCCGACGATCTTGAGGAAGGGCAGCGCCAGCAATTGCACGACGACGAACATGAACAGGATGCGCAACGCGACCGCCGCGCCGGCGCCAAGGCCGATGCCCCATTTGCGCTGATGTTTCGGCAGATTGCGGCAGGCGAGCGCGATGACCATCGCATTGTCGCCGGAAAGCAGAAGATCGATCCAGACGATTTTCAACACGGAAAGAATCGTCTCGGTCAAGTTTCCATCCATCATGACGTCGTCGGCCTGCTGAAATCGCGCAAGAGTTCAAAAATGACGGCAAGCGCCGCCTGTTCAATGCCAGCCGCGCCGCCGGAAATCCGGCGCAGCGGCGGCGTATGGACGAACGCGACGCGGGATGCGCGCGACATATGCAGCGACGCATAAAGCGTCTGGTTGCAGACATAACCGCCTGCGTCAATCGACAGAGCAGCCGGGCGGCCTGTCGCGGCAATCCCGGCGACGAGCTTCGCGACATTTGCGCGCGTGCGCAAAAAGCCCGGTCCGTCGGCCACGCGCGGCGGCGGCAGGCGCCGGCGCGCATCGACCTTGAGCGGGTTCAGCCGGTTCTGCGCCCGCGTCTCGACGCTGAAGACCTCGCGCCTGCCAGCCAGCCCGAAATGCAGCAGGATGTCGGGGCGCAGGTCGCGTTCGATCTCGCCGAGACGTCGCGTGGTTTCGTCATAGACGACCGGCAGAACCCGCGTTTCAAGGCGCCAGCCAAGGAGCGCGAAACGTCGCGCATGGCGCTGGAGCCGCGCCATCAGGCTTTCCGTCGGATTGGCCGGCGCGCCGGGAAAGGCCGAAAAGCCGGTGACGACGAGCGTTCTCACGCGTCGCGGAAGAACGGCTCGACCGACCCGTGAATCTTCATCGTCAGCGGATTGCCGCGCCGGTCCTTGCCGTTGCCGACAGTCACGCGCACCCAGCCCTCGCTGACGCAATATTCCTCGACATTATTGCGGTCGACGCCCTTGAAGCGCACGCCGATGTCGCGCTGCAAAAGCTCCTCGTTATAAAACGGGCTCGACGGATCGACGGAAAGACGGTCGGGAAGCGTGTCGGTCATGGGCAAGGCCTCGTAATTCTCGGCGAGAGACATAGCCGGGCGCGGCCGGGCTCACAACCCCAGCAGGCTTGCGACTTCCTCGACAGCCAGCGTTGGCGACAGCGCGCCGTCGCCGACGTCGCGCTCCAAAGCCGGCAAGCGTCCGCGCACCTTGGGGTCGGAGTGGAGCCGCGCCAATAGCCGCTCCTCCAGCATCGCCCACATCCATTTCACCTGTTGCGCGCGTCGCTTGGCGGCGAGTTCGCCGCTCTTGTCGAAACGGCGGCGATGCTCCTCCACATGCGCCCACATGTCGTCGAGGCCGACATTGGCGAGGCCCGAGATCATCACCACCGGCACGGCCCAGTTCGGCGAGGCCTGCTGCATGATGTGCAGCGCGGCCTTGTATTCGCCGGCCGCCAGCCGCGCCCGCGCCGCGCCGTCGCCCTCCGCCTTGTTGACGGCGATCATGTCGGCGAGTTCGAGCACGCCCTTCTTGATGCCCTGCAATTCGTCGCCGGCGCCCGGCAGCATCAGCACGAGAAAGAAATCCGTCATGTCCGCGACGGCCGTCTCGGACTGGCCGATGCCGACCGTCTCGACGAGAATCACGTCGAAGCCGGCGGCCTCGCACAACAGCATCGTTTCGCGCGTTTTGGCCGCGACGCCGCCGAGCGTGCCCGACGACGGCGAAGGCCGGATGAAACCGTTAGGATCGGCCGACAGCTTGGCCATGCGCGTCTTGTCGCCGAGGATCGAGCCGCCCGTGCGCGTCGAGGACGGATCGACCGCGAGCACCGCAACGTTGAGGCCCTTGGCCGTCAGATTGGAGCCGAGCGTGTCGATGGTGGTCGATTTGCCGACGCCGGGCACCCCGGTGATGCCGACGCGCAGCGCCTTGCCGGTATAGGGCAACAGCGCCTGCACCAGCGCCCGCGCCTGGGCCTGATGCTCCGCCTTGCGGCTCTCCACCAGCGTAATCGCCCGGGCGAGCGAAGCCCGATCGCCGCCGCGCAGGCGGGCGGCGAGTTCGTCCGTGGAGGGCAGGGCTGGGGTCTTGGTCGTCGCGCTCATGGCCGCGTTTATAGGGGCGGGGCGGGCGAGTCGGAAGGGGACGAAAGCCGCACCGTCACCCGTCGGTCATCCGTAATATCTTGAAGAAAACGCATCAATTTTGCGCCTTAGCTGCCTTCACTCGTTCAATAAATTTTTCAATTTCATCAACATGATTTAGAGTTTGCGATGACTTGTGAATTTTATTCAAAACACCCTCAAACATTTTTATTATGACGGGATCGGTGCTATACATTGGTTGCGGTTTGCTGATATTAAGCATAGGGCGCAACACAAACGAGACCGCGCTGTCGTCAAATATTGTAAAACGAACCCATGGGTAATCGTCATAATAATATATTGACAAATTACTATTGTTCTTAGCGAGCTTAGCATAAGCTTCGAGGCCTCGGATTAATTCGTCTGACGTGTATCCTTGTTTCCCTTCTCCCTTCTGCGTGGAATACCGGGCAATTTTGGACATTTCGGGATTACTAAAATCTGTCAAGAAGACATTAATTTTTACATTGCGATCAAGGGCTGATTTAAATGATTGATAATTGCTACCAAGAATCCAAGTGTTGCCTAACTCTGTAACAATAGTTATTGTAGACCTAGATTTTTCAAATGATTCATTTAGTGTGGAAATATTTTTTACAGCATCAACGATATTTGCGCGCGGCTGATTGTTGTCATTGACTCCAAAAAGAGTTGCGACATAACTATTTGCGTATTTTTGTTTTTTTACGTCGGATTTATAAAATACTACGGACACGATTGTTATAGAAATTATTATAAGCGTGGCTATGGCGGTAATAAGCGGCGCCTGTCGTTTGCGGTGTTCGGATTTCTCAGAAATAACATCTTTCATCAGAGAAAATTTTTGTTCTCTTGTTAGGTTGTCTCTCGTTAAATTGTATCCCTCAATTTCTTTATTGAGCAGATCCCAGCGCTTCTCGCTCGGCAAAGAATCATTTAAATCTGCGCGATGTTTACTATAATAAAAAAAGATACATCCAATAACCGCAGCTATGAAAGCGAAGAGGCCGATTGGAGTGCTGACATGTTGAACTGCCTCCCACATTCACCGCCTCAAAAGCCAAATTGAACTGCGTGGACGTGCCATGCCTGTTCGGGTTAGTCAAGATGGCAGCAATATTGTATTGCTTTCTTAGATCTTTGGGAATTTGGTAGGAAGAAAAATATATTAAATTTTTCAATGTAATATTATTAAATAATTTAGTTTGTATTATAAAAAATATATAGTAAAAAATAGAATATATACAGTTTATATTTTACAGTGCAATTGTATTGAACCCTGCCGGCAGCACGATTTCCAGCAATTCGCAATCTTCTGAATAATCCAGCACGGCGTGGCGGATGCACGGCGGCTGAATCCAGCACGAGCCTTCGCGCATCGTCTGCACGCCAACCCCCTCGAATTCGTTCTTGAACCAGCCCTTGAGCACATAGACGAGCTGGAAATCGGCTTCGTGCCGGTGCCAGCCGCGCGCGCCCTCGTCGCAGGGCTTCGTCATGCGGATGACATGGGCCGTGGCGAGCCCTCCCGTCGCCGCCGCGATTCCGAGATCGCGATAGGCCGAATAGGGCCGCAGGCCGCCGCTTTTGAAGTCCTTTTCGTCGAGATGGCTGACGGTGAATGTCTGCGGCGGCTTCACGCTCATGGTCTTTCCCCTTGTTATCCGCAGGATAGGGGCGCCGCCGGCCGACGCAAGCGTGCGCTCAACGCAACAGGCCGCATGATTTTGCTGAAATTCGCCGCTTGTCGCCCGGTCGGTCCCATTCTCGTCACGTTTGTCGCCAACAAGCGCGCGACGCTTTTTCGCGAAGGCTTAACCCTTCATCAACCGTTCGCCGCTTCATTGGGCCTTTCCGTCAGGCCCTCCCGGCGTTTTTGGGGATCCGTTTCAGAATGGCCGTTTGTTTCCGGCCGGCGCCCGCTTGGCGTCGCGACAGCCGAATTTCGATCCGTTTCGCCGCCGCGCTGGGGCTCGCCCTGACGCTGGCCGGCTGCGCCGGCGGCCGCATGGAAAGCCTTGGCGCTTCGAGCCTGTTTTCGAGCAAGGAGCAGGCGCAGCAAGGCTCGGTGATGATGTTCGTCGCCTCGACCCGCAAGGGCGACCGCGGCGCCATCGGCGGCGTCGACGGCGGCGCGCGCTATTCGTTGCAGACCGTCAGCGTGCCGGCCGATCACAAGCCCGGCGAAATCGAAACGCCGAGCTTCGGTGCGCCCAATCCGGCCAAGCATTTCACGGTCGCCGCCCGTCGCGGCGTCAGCTCCGAGAATTTCCGCAACGAGCTGGCGACGCACCTCTCCGGTCGCGTCGGCTCCACCCGCGATGTGCTGCTGCATGTCCACGGCTTCAACACCAGCTACGACGAGGCGCGCTTTCGTCTGGCGCAGCTGACGACGGATACGGGCTTCGGCGGCGTGCCGGTGCTGTTCACCTGGGCGTCGAAGTCGGAGCTGCTCGCCTATGGCTCCGACAAGGAAAGCGCGACGGTCGCGCGCGACCCGTTGCAGCGCCTGCTGCTCGACATTGCCGCGACGCCGGGCGTCGGCCGCGTTCACATTCTTGCCCATTCCATGGGCACCTGGTTGACGATGGAGACGCTGCGCGAACTCGCCATCGCCGGCAAGCCCGATCTCGACGGCCGCCTCGGCAATGTCATGCTGGCTGCGCCCGATATCGATCTGTCGGTGTTCCGCCAGCAGGTCGCGCGCCTCGACGCCTCGAAAGTGTCGGTTTTCGTGTCGAAGGGCGACCGCGCCTTGTCGTTGTCGCGCACGCTCGCCGGCGACCGGCCGCGTCTCGGCGCGATGAATCCGAACGATCCGCGCGACCGCGAGGCGCTCGATCGTCTCGGCGTGAAGGTCTACGATCTGTCCGATCTGTCGAGCGGCTTCATCGGCCACGCGACCTATGCCCGCGCGCCCGACGCCGTGCGCTCCATTGGCCGGCAGATCAACGCGCCGCGCGAGGATGCGCAGGTGCAGTCCGTGTTGAACGTGGCGCCGCCGGATGCGATCGCCCAGCCGACGACGACCGCGCCGAGCGCAAGTCCCGTCACGCCGCGCTAAGCGAAGCCGATCCAACAAACGCACAAGGCCGGGCGCAAAGCCCGGCCTTTGACATGTCCTGGCGACAAAAAAAACTCAGCGCGCAGGGTCAGCGCCGACAGCGTCGGCCGCCGAACCGCCGAAGAGAGCGGCGATCGGATTGTCAGCCTCCGCCTGCGGCTGCGGCGCATAGGCGGCCGCGGCCTCGGGCGCCTGCTTTTCAGACGCTTGCGGTTTGACGCTGGCGACGGCGCGCGTCTTGCCGCGCTTGTCCTTTTTCACGCTCTTGATCTCGGCCTCGGCCGCAGCTTCCGCGTTCGCAGACTCTGCCGCCGCGATGATCTGCGCTTCCGGCTCCTCGGCCGTGGCGATTTGCGTCGCGCCGCGCGCACGATGCGCCGTCTGCAATTGCGCCAGCATGCCCTTGCGCTTGGCGACGTAATAATAGCCGCCGGCGTAGAGCCGCACTGCCGCATCCTCGTTGCGCCCGGCGATATGATAGGCGTTGGCGAGATAGGGCACGGCGTAGGTGAGGTTGGTCTTGCCGTCGAGCAGACCGGCGGGCGAGCCCGCATAGCCCATGCCGCGCGCGGTGGCCGGCTTGATCTGCATCATGCCGTAATTGCCCTTCGACACGAGGTGCGACGCATATTTGCTCTCGCGCATGATGATCCGGTGGATCAGGCGCTCAGGCACATCGTGCTTCTTCGCCAGCGCATCCATCAAGGGCTGATATTTGGCGCGGTCGGCGGGATCGGCGTGAGCGATGGAAACAGCCGTGAGCGCGGCGCAAAACCCAAATGCAAATATCTTCATTAAAATCTCCTGCCATTCCCATGACCGCGCAATGCGGCGACGAGATGGCGACCGACCACACAAGAAAAACGCGCCCATCTCCGTGATGAGCGCGTTTGAATGGAAGTGAAGCTTCTTACTCCGCCGCCGCTTTCGTATATCCCAACCGCCCGTTCAATTCGTCGATCAGGCTCGAGGCCGCCTCGGCGATGACTGTGCCGGGCGGGAAGATGGCGGAGGCGCCGGCGGCGCGCACGGCGTCGAAATCCTGCGGCGGAATGACGCCGCCCACCACGATCATGATGTCGGGGCGCCCTTGCGCCTCAAGCGCCTTGCGCAGTTCCGGCACCAGCGTCAGATGGCCGGCGGCCAGCGACGAAATGCCGACGATATGCACGTCGTTCTCAACCGCCTGACGCGCGGCTTCCTCGGGCGTCGCGAAAAGCGGCCCGATGTCGACGTCGAAGCCGAGATCGGCGAAAGCCGAGGCGATGACCTTCTGGCCGCGGTCGTGACCGTCCTGACCGACCTTGGCGACGAGGATGCGCGGCCGGCGGCCGTCGTTCTCCTCGAACGCCTCGACCATCTTCTGCACCTTGGCGATCGCGGTGGAGTTCACGCCCGCCTCCCTCTTGTAGACGCCGGAGATCGACTTGATTTCGGCGCGATGGCGGCCGAACACGTTTTCGAGCGCCAGCGAGATTTCGCCGACGGTGGCCTTGGCGCGCGCCGCGTCGATGGCGAGCGCCAGCAGATTGCCGTTGCCTCTGGCGCCTTCGGTCAGCGCGGCGAGCTTGCTCTGCACCTCGGCCTCGTTGCGCTCGGCGCGCAGGCGCTTCAGCTTGTCGATCTGGCTCGCGCGCACGGCGGCGTTCTCGACCTTGAGCACGTCGATCGGCTTCTCGGACTCGGGTTTGAACTTGTTGACGCCGATGACCGCCTGCGTGCCGGAATCGATGCGCGCCTGCGTCTTGGCGGCGGCCTCTTCGATGCGCAGTTTCGGAATGCCGGCCTCGATGGCTTTCGACATGCCGCCGAGCGCCTCGACTTCCTGAATATGGCTCCAGGCCTTCTTGGCGAGTTCCGCCGTCAGGCGCTCGACGTAATAGGAGCCGCCCCACGGATCGATGACGCGCGTCGTGCCCGATTCCTGTTGCAGGAAGAGCTGCGTGTTGCGGGCGATGCGGGCCGAGAAGTCGGTGGGCAGCGCCAGCGCCTCGTCGAGCGCGTTGGTGTGCAGCGATTGCGTGTGGCCCTGCGTCGCCGCCATCGCTTCGATCTGCGTGCGCACGACATTGTTGAACACGTCCTGCGCCGTCAGCGACCAGCCCGACGTCTGCGAATGCGTGCGCAGCGGCAACGATTTTTCGGACTGCGGGTTGAAGCCCTTCACGAGCTTCGCCCAGATCAGACGCGCGGCGCGCAGCTTGGCGACTTCCATGAAGAAGTTCATGCCGATCGCCCAGAAGAACGACAGACGCGGCGCGAACTGGTCGACCGTCAGACCGGCCGCGATGCCGGCGCGGATATATTCGACGCCGTCGGCGAGCGTGTAGGCGAGTTCGAGATCCTGCGTCGCCCCGGCTTCCTGCATGTGATAGCCGGAGATCGAGATCGAGTTGAACTTCGGCATGTTCTTCGACGTGAAGGCGAAGATGTCCGAGATGATGCGCATCGAGGGTTGCGGCGGATAGATATAGGTGTTGCGCACCATGAATTCTTTGAGGATGTCGTTCTGGATCGTGCCGGAGAGCTTCTCCGCCGGAACGCCCTGTTCCTCCGCCGCGACGATATAAAGCGCGAGAATCGGCAACACTGCGCCGTTCATCGTCATCGACACCGACATCTGGTCGAGCGGGATGCCGGAGAACAGCGTGCGCATGTCGTAGATCGAGTCGATGGCGACGCCCGCCATGCCGACGTCGCCCGAAACGCGCGGGTGATCGGAATCGTAGCCGCGATGGGTGGCGAGGTCGAAGGCGACCGACAGGCCCTTCTGGCCCGCCGCCAGATTGCGGCGGTAGAAGGCGTTGGAATCTTCCGCCGTCGAGAAGCCGGCGTATTGGCGCACCGTCCACGGCTGGTTGACGTACATGGTCGAATAGGGGCCGCGCACGTAAGGCGCCGCGCCCGGCCATGTGTCGAGAAAGTCGATGCCGGCGAGATCGTCGGGGCCGTAGAACGGCTTCACGTCGATGCCTTCGGGCGTCGTCCAGGCGTCCGCGCCGCCCTTGGCGCCGTCCGCCGCGACATTGGCGAATGCGATGTTCGAGAAATCCGGAATACGGCTCATGGCGTCACCTTCAAGCTCGTCCGCGTCATCGACGCGAAAATCCTAAACCCTATATATCCACGCGCAAAGCGCGCGGCCTCAATCAACCTTGCGCGCCTGCCAGCGCCCGCCGCAATAGCGCGTCGGCGACGACCAGGCGCCGGACGCATTGCGTCCGTGCAGATTGCCATGCGCGCGGATGACGTCCTGTCCGCCGCGGAAATTGGCGACGATCTGGTTGCCTTCGATGTAACCCCACGGGATCACGCCTTCGGCTTCCGTCGCGACCAGATTGGGCCCCTCGATGCGCACGCCGATCTCGCCGGACGGGCATTCGCCGACCTGAGTCTGCACCTGCACCTGCCAGCGACCGTCATATTGCGCCAAGGCCGGCGTTGCGACGAAAACGCCGCAAACGAGAATGAGCTTGCGCATCGTCACGCCGCCTTGTGCGCGCCGGCGAGAACCGACAACAAGTCCGAGCCGACGAAAACGAATTCGTCGACGCCGGCGCCCTTCAGCGCGGCTTCGAGATCGCCCGGACGCCCGGCGAGATAGACGCGCGCCGCGCCAGCCGCCTTCAACGCCTTCGCGGCGGCTTCCGCCTTTTCGGCATAGACGCCGTCGGAGGAGCACAGGCAGGCGATCTTCGCACCCGACGCCTTGAACGCGGCGACCATCGCCGCTTCGTCGGCGAAGCCGTCGTTGCTGAGCGCCTCGACGCCGCCGGCCTCGAAGAAGTTCTTGGCGAACATGGCGCGCGCCGTGAAAGCGGCGATCGGACCGAGATTGGCGAGGAAGATTTGCGGCTTCCGGCCGCGCGCGTCCGCCGCGTCGCGCAGCGCCTCGAAGGGCTCGGACAGGCGATGCGGGCTGAGCGCGCCGGGTGGGGTCTCGGCCTTCGGCGCGGGGGGCAGCACATGCACGGCTTTTTCATGCACGTCGGGGAATTCGCTCGCGCCGGTCAGCGGATCCTTGCGCCGGCCGATGGCCTTGGCGCGCGCCTTGGCGACCTCTTCGATTCGCGCGCGCAAGCCGCCCGAGGCGAGAACAGCCGCCAGACCGCCGTCCTTCTCGATGGCGCGGAAGGCGTCCCAGCCGCGCTGGGCAAGTTCGTCCGTCAGCGTCTCGAAACCGCCGGCGCCGGCGGCCGGGTCGGCCACCTTGCCGAGATTGGATTCATCGAGCAGCACGAGTTGCGTATTGCGGGCGATGCGGCGCGCGAATTCGTCCGGCAGACCGATCGCCTGCGTGAACGGCAGCACCGACACCGAATCCGCCCCGCCGAGGCCGGCCGAGAACACGGCGACGGTGGTGCGCAGCATGTTCACCCACGGGTCGCGACGCGTCATCATCCGCCACGCCGTCTCGCCATGAACGCGGATCGGGGCGGGCGCGAGCCCGCAGGCGGCTTCCACCTGCGCCCAGAGGCGACGCAGCGCGCGGAACTTCGCGAGGCTCATGAATTCGTCGGCGTCGGAGGCCAGACGGAAACCGACCATGCGGCGCGCGGCGTCGAGCGAAACGCCCGCGCCCTCAAGCGCGCGCAGATAGGCGAGGCCGGAGGCGACGGCGAAGGCGAGTTCCTGCGCCGCCGTGCCGCCCGCCGCGTGGACGATGCGCGCGTCGGCGGCGAGAATCTGGCCCTTGAAGCCGCGCGCGGCGAGCGCCGCCGCCTGCTTGCCGACTTCCGGCGCCAGATCCCTCCAGGCGACGGGCGAGCCGCCCATCAACGCCACCTGGCCGAGCGGATCGTAGCCGAAGCCGATATTGGTCTTGGCCGGATCGACCTTCGCCGCCTCGATCAACGCGGCGAGATTGTCCGCCGCTTCCTTGCAGGCGAAGGACAGATCGACCTCGATGCGGATGCCCGTCTCGAAAATCACGTCCTTCAGCGCCGCCTCGAGCGTGGCGCGCGAGCCGTCCTTGAGGCCGAAACCGTAAGCGCCCTGCGACCCGGCGAAAACCAGTTGCAGGCCGTCGGCGCCGTTTTGCAGGTCGATCAGCGCTTGGGCGTTCGCCGCCTTCGGGTCGGGATTGTCGACGCGCGCGCAGATTGTCCAGTCGCCGGCTTCAGCCCGCAGGGCGCGCGGCGTCTCGCTCTTGGCGCGGCCGTAGAGCGGCTGGATGGCCACGCCCTCGTAGGTCTGGCCGATCAGCTTCTCGAAGGCGCCGCCCTTGAGGGCGCCTTCGACGAGCTTGCGCCAGCGCGCTTCGTCGGTCGCAGGAAAGGCGTCGGTGAAAGTCAGATCGGAGGCGGGCGTCTGGGCCATGTCGATGTCCCCTTCTCGGAGGCGATTTTGGCCCGCCTTTTAGACCGGGAAACCGCCGCCGCAAAGGGGACGTTGGTAGGAAGGGGGGCGGCGCGCCGGGTTTTCCCGCATGAAACCGCCCCACCGGGTTTTTAAAGCAGCTGGCTGAGGCCCGGCGTCTTGGCGGCGATGGCCTTCATCTCGTCTTCCGGCACATGTTCGCGGGCATAGGCGAACAGTTCCTTGCCGACGGATTTCATCTCGCCCATGCCGAGGCCGGCCGAGGTGAGCTTGCCGGCGAGCGCCATCAGACCGCCGCCGCCGCCGAGCGCGCCCATCAAGCCGCCGAGCAGGCCGCCGCTTTTGGCCGGAGCCGCCGCTTCCGCGCTCATCGCCTCGCGCGCGCCGGGAATGGCGTTGATCATGTCGGCGACCTCGCCCTTCGGCCCTTCCTTTTCGAGGAATTGCAGGATGATGGCGACGGCCTTCTGCGCCGTCGCCGCATCAATGCCCGCCGCCGCGGCGACGCGTGAAATCAGTTCTTCCATGAAAACGCTCTCCCTGGCGGATTCGTCAGGCGGCACTGCACCGCATTTCGCCCATGGGCGCAACCGCCGCCGCTGTGGCGCGCATGCGCCCGATCGCCTATATAGCGGCAGACCCGCCGTCTTTATGGATTTTGCAAATGGCCGACGATCCCCGCAACGTTCCCGGAAAAATTCTCGTCGGCAAGAGCGACGTCTACGAATATCTCAATCTGCCGCTCGGCAATCGTCACGGACTGGTGACGGGGGCGACCGGCACTGGCAAGACGGTGAGCCTGCAGGTTCTGGCCGAGGGCTTCGCCAACGCCGGCGCGGCGGTTTTCGCCGCCGACGTCAAGGGCGACCTCGCCGGAATCGCCATGCCCGGCGATTCCAAGCCGCCTTTCGTGCAGCGCGGCAAGGACATTGGCGTCCCGTATGTCGCGGACCAGTTTCCTGTCGTCTTCTGGGATCTGTTCGGCGAGCAGGGCCATCCCATCCGCGCCACGCTGACCGACATGGGGCCGCTGCTGCTGGCCCGCATTCTCGAACTCAACGACACGCAGGAAGGCGTACTCAACATCGCCTTCAAACTGGCGGACGACAACGGCTGGCCGTTGCTCGACCTCAAGGATTTGCGCGCGCTGCTGCAATTTCTCGCCGACAATTCATCGAAGCTGACCACGCAATACGGCAATGTGGCGGCCGCGACCGTCGGCTCGATCCAGCGCCAATTGCTCGTGCTGGAAAATCAGGGCGCGACGCCGTTCTTCGGCGAGCCGGCGCTCGACATCATGGATTTCATCCGCACCGACCGCGACGGGCGCGGTATCATCAATGTGCTCGCCGCCGACAAGTTGATGCGCAGCCCGAAGCTCTACGCGACCTTCCTGCTGTGGATGCTGTCGGAATTGTTCGAGCGCCTGCCCGAGGTGGGCGACCCGGACAAGCCGAAGCTCGTCTTCTTCTTCGACGAGGCGCATCTGCTGTTCGACAACGCGCCGAAATCGCTGCTGACCGCCATCGAGCAGGTGGTGCGCCTCATTCGCTCCAAGGGCGTCGGCGTCTATTTCGTCACGCAGAACCCGCTCGACGTGCCGGACACGGTTTTGGGCCAGCTCGGCAATCGTGTTCAGCACGCATTGCGCGCCTACACGCCGCGCGACCAGAAGGCGGTGAAGGCGGCGGCCGAGACTTTCCGCGACAATCCGAATCTCGACGAGGCCAAGGCCATCGGCGAACTGGGCGTCGGCGAAGCGCTGGTGTCCATGCTGCAAAAAGGCGGCGTGCCGGAGATCGCCAAGCGCACGTTGATCGCGCCGCCCGGTTCGCGCGTCGGCCCGATCACGCCCGACGAGCGCAGGACGATTGTGAAATCGAGTCCCTTCGTCGGCAAATACGATACGGCGATCGACAGCCAGTCGGCCTTCGAGATGCTGCGCGACCGCGCGCAGGGTCGCATGGCGGACGCCGGCGCGCCTGAGGCGAACGGCACGGTCGAGGCCGATGCGGGCGGCGGCGGCATTATGGACAAGCTGGAGAACATGCTGAACGGCGCCTTGGGCGGCGGCTCGTCCGCGGCCGGCGGCAAGCGCACGCGCATGTCGACCGGCCAGCTCATCATCCGCTCTGCGACGCAATCGGCGGCGCGCTCCATCGGCACGCAAGTCGCTCGCGCCATCCTGCGCGGCGTTCTCGGCGGCATGAAATAAGGCGAGAGGCGGTGCCATGACCGATTTCCCGAAGGACATCTTCACCGAGCCGGCGGATATCGATGTGCGCACGCTCGACAATCTCGGGCCGTTGCGGCGCATGGCCGGAATCTGGCGCGGCGAGACGGGGCTTGATGTCAAGCCGAAGGCCGAGGGGCCCAAAAGCCAGGCCTATGTCGAGCGGATGGAATTGCAGCCGATCGATCCGCAGACGAACGGCCCGCAATTGCTCTACGGGCTGCGTTATCACACCCACATCACCAAGCCCGGTCAGGTGAAGACCTATCACGAGCAGGTCGGCTATTGGCTGTGGGAGCCGGCGACGCAGACGGTGATGCACACGCTGACCATTCCACGCGGCATGACCGCCATGGCCGGCGGCAAGGCGGCGCCGGACGCCGACGAATTCGAGCTTGTCGCCAGACTCGGCGATCCCTGCTGGGGAATCGTGTCCAATCCCTTCCTCGATCACGCCTTCCGCACAGAGGAGTTCCGCATCCGCGTCGCGTTCAACGCGGACGGCTCATGGCGCTATACGGAATCGACCATGCTGCGCATTCGCGGGCAGGAGGCCTTGTTCGACCATAAGGACGACAATCTGCTCGTCCGCATCGGCGAGCCGACGCCGAACCCGCTGGCGCGCTGATCAGCTTTTCTTCTCGATGAAGTCCTTCAGCGCCGCCATGGACGGGAAACGCAGCACGCCGCTTTCGTTCTCCGCTTCGATCGAACCGTCGGAATACATGACGTAATCCGTGCCGCCGGCCGAATAACGGCCGATGACGGTCGGTTGCGGCTTGTCGAGACCAATATTGTCCTGCAGCGGCGGATGCGCCGGGGGCGCAGACGGGGCAGGCGCGACGGGCGCCGCGGCCGCCTTCGGTACGCCGAACGGATCGAGATCGGCCAAGGCCTCGTCGAACCAATCGGCCTGCTTTTTGACCGGAGCCGCAGGAGCGGCCTGAACGGGAGCGGGAGCGGCGGCGGGCGCAAACGCTGCGGGCGAGGGCGCAGGTTCGGGCTCGGGTTCGAGCAAAGTGTCGAAAAGCTCTTCGTCCTCGTCCGGCTCGTCCTCGAGGATAGGCGCCGGTTCCTCTGCTTTCGGAGGCTCGGGAGGCGCGCTCGGAACCGGTTCGGGGCTTTCGGACTCCGCGAGTTGCGGCTCGAAATCCAGCTCGGGCTCCAGCTCTTGCTCCGGCTCCGTTTTTTGCGCAGGGGCGGCGGGGGCGGTTGTGTCGCCATGAGCCAAGGCTGCGCCCGCGACGGCGCCGATCGCGGCGCCGGCCGCCGCTGGGATCGCGGGTGAGGCGAAAGCCGGGGCTGGCGCTGTCGCCGTCGCCGACGGCGCAAAAACCGGGGACGGCGGGGCCGGTTGCGGAACAACGGGGGCGACCGGGGCTGGCGTCGAAACGACGGTCTCGCGCGGCGCAGGCGCGGCGCGAAGCTCCGCCAGCGCGCCGCGCAATGCCTCAAGCTGCGCCAGGACGGCGCCGAGCGCCAATGTCACCGCGCCGCCGGCGATCAGGCTCGCGCCGGAGATGACGGCCGTCCAGCCTCGCTCGTTCAACACTTGGCCGGAGCCCGACCACATCGACCACAGGCCTGCAAGGATCAGCAGGCCGCCCAGCCCAAACACCAACCGATTGATCATTGTCGAATCCAGGATCCCGCTCCGCCGCGAGCGGTTGCGCCCGAGATTAACCTGTCTCGGCGGCGCAGGCAAAAGCCGCCCTTCGGGCCATTGCCCTGCCGGCGCCGGATCACTAGGTTAAAGCCATGCGTCGGCGCGCCGGCGGCCAAGTTTCTCAACAACCCAAGGAGTCTCGAATGACTTTCAAGCTCGACCCGCTTCCCTACGCTTACGACGCTTTGGCGCCCTATACCTCGGCCGAGACGCTTGAGTTCCATCACGACAAGCATCACGCCACCTATGTCACCAACGCCAACAACCTGATCAAGGGGACGGAATTCGAGGGCAAGTCGATCGAGGAGGTCATCAAGGCCTCCGCCGGCAAGAACATCCCCGTCTTCAACAACGTCGCCCAGCATTACAACCACCATCACTTCTGGCTGTGGATGAAGCCGAAGGGCGGCGGCAAGATTCCGGGCAAGGTCGAGAAGGCGCTGCTCGAAACCTTCGGCTCCATCGACAAGATGAAGGAAGATTTCGCGCAAGCCTGCGTCACGCAGTTCGGTTCGGGCTGGGGCTGGCTCGCGGTCAAGGACGGCAAGGTCCAGATCATGAAGACCTCCAACGCCGACAACCCGCTGACGCAGGGCGCGCATCCGATCCTCACCTGCGACGTGTGGGAACACGCCTATTACATCGACTTCCGCAATCGCCGCGCCGATTTCGTCAAGACCTTCGTCGACAGCCTCGTGAACTGGGAATATGTCGAGGCCATGTACGAGCAGGCGACGAAATAAGCTTCGCTTGTTGCTGAATTTCGAAGGCCCGCGCTTCGGCGCGGGCTTTTTTCATTATGCGCCGAAATCGGCGAAACGTCCGAGCCGCGCATGGGCGCGCCCGAGCGTCGCCGTGAAATCCTCGGACATCAGGAAGGCGAGTTCGCGCTCGCGGCTCGAGGTCACGGGATCGAGCCGCGCCAGTTCCGCATCGACATGGCCGGGATGGCACATGACGAGATGACGCGCCCCCGGCGCCTTGAGATACCGGGCGAAATCGACGGCATAATCGCACGACGCGTCGAAGGATGAAAACCCCGAAAAACCGTCATTGACGGCAAAGCCCGCCGCGCGCGCCTGCGCGGCGAAGGCACGGCCGAGAAAGGCCACGCCCAACGCCTTCTTCAATTCGACGCCGCGCGTCACCGCCCGCAGCGGCCTGTCGCCGCTGTCACGCAGCCAGAGCTTGCCGGCAAGCCCCCGCCGCGACAATTCGGCGAGAAACGGCGCCGTCACGCCCGGCAAAATCTGCACGTGCTGGTGCCCGTCGACGAAATCGGGCGGGCGACTCCAATGCGCCTCGAACGCGTCGAGCTGGCGGCCAAGCTCCGCGCCGATCTCGGCCGGCGCGATCTTTCCCGCGCGCGCCGCCGCCATCAAGGCGGAAATGCCCGGCAGCCGCCCCTCGGGCGCAAGACCGGGCATTGGCCCCAGCGGCGCGCCGAGCGTCAGGTTGAAATGCAGGCCGACGTCCGCCTGGGTTGCGACGTGTTTCAGCGCCGCCGCCTCGTTGGCCCAGCCGGCCTGCGTCGTCATCACGCTTGTTGCGCTGAGTCGGCCGGCGGCGAGCGCTTCGCGGATGCCGCGCGACACGGCGGGCGACAGCGCGTAATCGTCGGCGCAGAGAACAAATCGAAACGGCGCGGCGGTCATGGAGGCGTCCTTGCAAACCGGTCGCGACATTAACGACGAATGATTTCGGGGCAAGCCGGCGGTTGTCGCGTCTTGCGCAAACGCGCGCTCGCGCCTAGGCATAGACATGCAGAACGCGGCGGATACGGAACAGATGGCGACGAGCGCCCCTTCAGCCCCCGAATTGTCGGTCGTCGTGCCCGTCTTCAACGAGGCGGGCAATGTCGGCCCGCTGCTGGCGCGTCTGACGCCGATTCTCGAGTCCTGCGTATCCTCTTTCGAGGTGGTTTTCGTCGACGACGGCTCGTCGGATGAGACCATGACCGCCGTGCGCGCCGAAAACCTCCGTGACCCGCGCGTCCGCGCCGTCTCTTTCAGCCGCAATTTCGGCAAGGAGATCGCCATCGCCGCCGGCCTCGACCATTGTGCCGGCCGCGCCGCCGTCATCATGGACGCCGATCTGCAGCATCCGCCGGAGACGATCCCGGTTTTCGTCGCCAAATGGCGCGAGGGCTATCAGAACGTCTACGGCCAGCGCACGCATCGCACGACCGACAGCGCCCTGCGCCGCATGTTGTCGCAACGCTTCTACGATCTCTTCCGCGCCTTCGGCGAAACGCGGCTGCCGGAAGGCGCCGGAGATTTCCGTTTGCTCGATCGCCGCGCCATCGAGCCGCTGCTGGCGATGCGCGAGCGCGCGCGGTTTTCCAAGGGGCTCTACGCCTGGGTCGGATTCAAGTCGATCGGCGTGCCGTTTGAGGTGGCGGAGCGGGCGAGCGGCGAGTCGAAGTTTTCCTATCGCAAGCTCACGCGCTTCGCCCTTGATGGCCTCATGTCCTTCTCGACGCTGCCGCTGAAGGTCTGGACCTATATCGGCACGGTCGTTTCCGGCTTCGCTTTCGCCACCGCGCTGTTTTACCTCGTGCGCACGATGACGCATGGCGTCGACGTGCCGGGCTACGCCTCGCTCATTGTGTCGGTGATGTTCTTCTCAGGCGTGCAATTGCTGTCGCTCGGCGTGCTCGGCGAATATATCGGCCGCATCTTTGCTGAGGTGAAGCGCCGCCCGCTCTATATCGTCGCCGAACGCGTCGGCGCGGTCGAAAGCGGCGCCGAGGGCGACCATCCGGTGCCCACGCGCCATCGCCTCGGCGGCTAGCCGCAAATGTATAAACACCTGCTCTCCGTCGGCGGTTTCACGCTTCTGTCGCGGATCACTGGGTTTCTGCGCGATGTGATGCTCGGCGCGATCCTTGGCGCCGGCGCGCTCGCCGACGCCTTTGTCGTCGCTTTCCGTCTGCCCAATCATTTCCGCGCCATTTTCGGCGAGGGCGCGTTCAACGCCGCTTATGTGCCGACCTATTCGCGCGCGCTCGAAAAAGAGGGGCAGGAGGCGGCAGGAAATTTCGCCGATCAGATTTTCACCCTGCTTGTCGCCTCGCAATTGGCGTTGCTGGTCGTCGCCTGGATTTTCATGGGCGGGCTGATTGACCTGCTGGCGCCGGGCTTCCGCTCCGATCCGGAGACGTTCAGACTTGCCGTCTCCCTGACGCGCGTCACCTTCCCCTATCTGATCTTCGTCACACTGGTGACGCTGCTGTCGGGCACGCTCAACGCGCATCGTCAGTTCGCCGCCGCCGCCGCCGCGCCGATCCTGCTCAATGTCGCGATGATCGCGACGCTGGCCGTAGCGTTTCTTTTTCCCAACGCGGCCTATGCGGCGGCCTGGGGCGTGGCGCTCGCCGGCGCGCTGGAGCTGGCGTTGCTGATCTGGGCGGCGCAGCGCGCCGGGGTGATGACGCGCTTCAAGCGCGTTGTCTTCGACGGCGACGTCGCGCGTTTCTTCAAGACGCTCGGTCCCGCGGTGATCGGCTCCGCCGGCGTGCAGATCGCCATGTTCGCCGACACGATCATCGCCTCGCTGTTGCCGGCGGGCTCGGTCTCGTCGATCTATTACGCCGACCGGCTTTATCAATTGCCTATCGGCGTCATCGGCGTCGCCGCCGGCACGGTGCTGCTGCCGGAGATGAGCCGGCGCTTTGCGGCGGGCGACGCAGGCGCGGCCTTTCACGCGCAAAATCGCACGGCGGCGTTGACCATCGCGCTGGCCATGCCGTTTCTCGTCGCCTTCCTGATGATCCCCGACGTGATCATGCGCGGCGTTTTTCTGCGCGGCAAATTCGACGCCGCCGCCGCCATCGCGGCGGCGAATGTGCTCGAAGCCTACGCAACAGGCCTCATCGCCATCGTGCTGATCCGCTCGGCCGTCGCCAGCTTTCAGGCGCAGGGCGACACGAAGACGCCTATGATCGTCTCGCTCATCGCTGTCGGCGTGAATGTCGTGCTGAAACTGGCGCTGTATAAGTCGCAAGGCGCTGCGGGGCTGGCTTTGGCCACGGCCATCGGCGCCTGGGTCAATTTCGGCCTGCTTGTCGTGCTGGCTTTACGCCGCGACTGGATGGCGCCCGATCTCGTTTTCGGCAAGACGGCGGCGGCCGCCGCCATCGCCGGCTTTTTACTCGCGCTGACCGCGCAGGCGGCTTATGCGCCGACCTATAAGCTCGCCGCCGCGCTTGGGGTCGGCGTCTATGCGATGCATCTGGCGATGCTCGGACTGATCGGCGCGCTTGTCTATGGGCTCGCGCTTTACGCGGGCCTCATCGTCGGCGGAGTCAAACTGACGCGTCCGGGCGCGAAGACCGAGCCGCCGCCGTCCGCCTGATCATTTCGCCAGTTCGTCGAGAATGCGCGCCCACGAGCGCGCCCCTTTGCGGAAAGACGACAATTCATATTTTTCGTTGGGCGAGTGAATGCGGTCGTCGTCGAGGCCGAAGCCGATCATCAGGCTTTCCATGCCGAGATCGCGCTTGAACGCGCCGACGATGGGAATGGAGCCGCCGCACCCGGCAAGCACCGGCTCCTTTTCCCATTCGATGGCGAGCGCGCGCCGCGCCCGCGTCAACGCTTCCGAGGCGATGGGCAATTGCAGCGCGCCGGACGCGCCATGCGAGACGAATTCGACGCGACAATCTGCCGGCAGCCGTTCTTTCACGAAAGCGCGGAACGCCTCGACGATTTTCTCCGGGTTCTGCCGACCGACAAGCCGGAAGGAGAATTTTGCGCTGGCCTCCGCCGGCAGCACGGTCTTGGAGCCCTTGGCGGTGTAGCCGCCGACGATGCCGTTAACGTCGCAAGTCGGCCGCGACCAGATTTTTTCGAGCACGCTGCGGTTTTCCTCACCGGCAGGCTCGGAGAGGCCGACGTTGGCGAGAAAGGCATGTTCGTCGAAGGGCAGGGCGCGCCATTGCGCGGCGATTTCTTCCGGCAATTCGTCGACGCCGTCGTAGAAATTCGCGATCGCGATGCGACCCTTGTCGTCATGCAGATCGGCGATGATGCGCGACAGAACGTGAATGGGGTTCGTCACCGGCCCGCCGAACATGCCCGAATGCAGATCGCGACTCGCCGCCTTGACGACGACTTCTTCGAGCAACAATCCGCGCAGCATGGTGGTGATCGCGGGCGTCGTCTTGTCCCACATCGATGTGTCGCAGACGAGCGCGACATCCGCCGCGAGTTCCGCCTTGTTGGCGGCGAGAAAGCCCGGCAGCGACGGCGATCCCGTTTCCTCCTCGCCTTCGAACAGGATCGTGACGTTGCACGGCAGACCGCCGGTTTCATGGAAGGCGCGGCAGGCTTCGACAAAGGTCATCAACTGGCCTTTGTCGTCGGCGACGCCGCGCGCGACGATCTGGCGGGCGTCGTCTTCGCCGACGAGGCGCGGCGCGAAAGGATCAGCCTCCCACAATTCGAGCGGATCGGCGGGCTGCACGTCGTAATGGCCGTAGAACAGCACATGCGGCGCGTCGCGGCGGTTGGCCTTGGCGTGCGCCACGACCATCGGATGGCCGGGCGTGTCGCGCACGCTGGCTTCGAAGCCAAGGCCCTTGAGATGATCCGCAAGCCAATCCGCCGCGCGGCGGCACTCGTTTTTGAAGGCCGGGTCGGTCGAGACGGAGGGAATGGCGAGCAGCGCGAACAGCCGGTCGAGCGCCGCGTCGCGATTGTCGTCAAGCTTCGCCAGAACCTTTTCAATCGTCGCCATGCCGCACCTCGCGCGTTGATTCATCCGCGAGGCTAACAGCCGCGCGCGCCTCACAAAAGCGGAGTCAGGCGACGCCGGCGACGCTGGCGAGCGCGAAGGCCTGCGTCAGTGCGATTTCGTCGAGCCTGTCGAAACGGCCCGTCGCGCCGCCATGGCCGGCCTGCATGTTGGTGACGAGCATCACCGGGCCGCCGCCCGTCATCGTTGCGCGCAGCTTCGCCGCCCATTTCGCCGGCTCCCAATAGGTGACGCGCGGATCGGTAAGCCCGGCGAGGATGAGCATCGCCGGATAGGCCTGCGCCGTCACATTGTCGTAAGGCGAATAGGAGCGCATGAGATCGAAGGCCGCCTTGTCCGTGATCGGATTGCCCCATTCGAGCCATTCCGGCGGCGTCAGCGGCAGGCTGTCGTCCAGCATCGTGTTGAGCACGTCGACGAACGGCACGTCGGCGATGATGCCGCCAAACAGCTCCGGCGCCATATTGGCGACGGCGCCCATCAACATGCCGCCGGCCGAACCGCCCTGCGCGACGATGCGCTTGGGCTCGGTCGCGCCGATCTCGATCATGTGCCGGGCGCAGGCGATGAAATCCGAAAACGTGTTCGGCTTTTTGGCAAGTTTGCCGTTGCGATACCACGCCCAGCCGCGATCCGTCCCGCCGCGCACATGGGCGATCGCATAGGTGAAGCCGCGATCGACCAGAGACAGCCGGTTGGCGCTGAAGGCCGCAGGCGTCGCATAGCCATAAGCGCCATAGGCGTAGAGAAGCAGCGGCGCAGGCCCTTGCGCGTCCTTGCGGCGGAAGAGGGAGATCGGCACGCGCTCGCCGTCCGGCGCGATCGCAAACAGCCTTTGCGAGACGTAAAGCGACGGGTCGTGTCCGCTCGGAATTTCGCGCCGCTTTTGCAGTGTCTGTTCGTGCGTAACGAGGTCGTAATCCCAGATTTCGTCCGGCCGCGTCAGCGACGAGTAGGAGTAGCGCAGGATATCGGAATCGAACTCGAGCCAATGCTCGAGGCCGAGGTGATAGACCTCTTCATCGACGCCGATGACATGATCCTCGCCCGTGTCGAGATGGCGCACGACGATGCGTTGCAATCCGTCGATGCGCTCGACGCGGATGAGATGACGCGCCAGCGCGCGCATCTGGACGATCATGCGGCCTTGTTCATGCGCGACGACATCGCGCCAATGCGCCCGGCCCGGCGCATCGAGATCGGCGACGACGATCTTGAAATCCTCCGCCTCGTCGGCGTTGGTGCGGATGAAAAGACGTTCGCTATGATGCTCGACGTCGTAACGCACGCCTGACTGGCGCGGCGCGATAAGGCGCGCTTTCGCATCGGCGTCGCGCAGGTCTATCAGGTGGTTTTCAGAAGAATCGTGGTCGCTGACCGTGATCATGGCGAAGACGCGCGACAGCGAGCGTCGGATATGCACGAACCAGCCGGGATCGGGCTCTTCGTAGATGAGCGCGTCATTGGCGGGATCGTCGCCGAGGCGGTGGCGGAACACCTGGGACGAGCGGTGATGATCGTCGAGGCGAACGTAATAGAAGGCCCGGGAATCCGCCGTCCAGACAATGGCGCCGTCGGTATGTTCGATGCGGTCTTCGCGATCCCGCCCGTGCGCCAGATCGCGGATGCGGATCGTATAATATTCCGAGCCCAGATCGTCGACGCTCCAGGCGAACAGAGCATGGTCGGGCGAAGCCGCGACCTGTCCGAGATCGAAAAACGCCTTTCCGGCCGCCTCGATATTGGCGTCGAGCAATGTCTGCTCGCCCCCGCCAGCGCGCGGCGCGCGCGTGTAGACCGGATATTCGCAGCCCGCCCGGTAGCGCATCGCGTAAAGCCAGGGACCGAAAGGCAGCGGCGGCGTCTGGTCGTCCTCCTGAATGCGCCCGCGCAATTCCTGTTTCAATTCGTCGCGCAGGGCGCGCGCGGGCGCGAGTATCGCGTCGGCATAGACGTTTTCGGCGTCGAGATGCTCGCGGATTTCAGCCGACAGCGCCTCCGGCGCAGCCAGCACGTCGCGCCAGTTTTCGGCGCGCATCCACGCATAATCGTCTGCAAGCGGGACGCCATGGATGTGACGGATCGTCGGGCGGCGCGCGGCTTCCGGCGGTCGGCCGACATCATGCTTGAAGCTGGGAATATGGGTCATTCTGCTTTCGATTTTCCGTCGCTGTCCGGCGTGAATGTCATCGCTGCGCCATTCATGCAATAGCGCAGTCCGGTCGGCGCCGGGCCGTCGGGAAAGACATGGCCGAGATGCGCGTCGCACGACGCGCAGCGAACCTCCGTTCGACGCATGAAAAACGACCGGTCTTCGTGTTCGTCCACCGACTCCCGGCTAAGAGGCGCAAAGAAGCTTGGCCAGCCGGTGCCGGAATCAAATTTGGCGTCCGAAGAGAAAAGCGCCGCGCCGCAGCAGACGCAGGAGTATAGTCCTTCGGCTTTCTGGTCCCAGTTCGGGCCGGTGAAGGCTCGTTCGGTGCCATGCCGCCTTGTAACGCGATATTGCTCTTCCGTAAGCAAGTTACGCCACTCCGCATCGGATTTGGCAATTTTTTTGTCGGTTTCGCTTTTCAAATCGTCCTCCAACGCCAAATTGCTCCAGCGGCATGCCATTTTTTGCTCATATGGGGAGCAAAGAGCGCCAATAACAGATGGACACCTCCAAAAACCGTTTCTTTGGACGGCTGAGGGTCAATAGCAGGCGGA